>Ga0325414_1000450_pt1 | contig 33159 bp, 23 predicted proteins | sample PopdelMetagenome_8_FD_206183 | JGI IMG/M metagenome (GOLD analysis project Ga0325414, IMG submission 206183) | Populus deltoides microbial communities from Bellville, Georgia, United States - Leaf-PdKOR-R3 | ecosystem: Host-associated > Plants > Phyllosphere > Phylloplane/Leaf | place: USA... | reverse complement strand
TGGCACCAACCCCTTGCTTGAGACTTTATCAAGCTTTTAGTGGGTGCCAAGATTAAGCTCCAAAAATGTTAAGAACCCATATGGGAGTTATTATCCCAATCACTAGAAATTTTACAATGCTCAAAGTTACAATTAGTCAAGAAAAGAGAAGAAAGACTACATATAAAAGAGAGAGAAAACATGAAAAAAAAGGGAGTTATAAAAAAATAATTTTTGAGTATATATTCTTATTTTCTTACCAATTTTTGATGGTACAAAATGTAATTTTTTTTTTATTTTCGTGTCTTTCTTTCCTATTAAGTAAGTATTGATAGCAACCTTGAAGAGTAGTTTAACTAATCAGGTTTTATATTTGTTTTTTAATAGTCACAAGTTCGAGTTCCTTTAAGACCGTTAAAGACTTATATGGTCATTAACTTCACAGTCCGTGAAATAATTATATATAAAAAAATATTGATACCTATTTTTTTTCGTTCTTGCTCCTCTCTCACCAATTATGCAAGTATTGATAGTTATTTTTATTTTTATGGAAAAATAATTTTTTTTATTTTTTTTTCTCTTTTTTCAACCGTTTGGAATTAATGTTCTTCCAATATCAATATTCAAAATTTCAAAAATGTTAGCCTTAAATTATTTATCCATAGTTATGAAAATAGGAGATTAACATAGTGATTTATTAATCTAGAGCCTAGACCACTTCATGTTTCATGGCAAAATATTTTTTTTTTTTTTTACGAAATCAATGTCGTTTTGCTTTAAAACAAAACTTGTAATTCAAATCCTTTTCCCGTCCTTTTTGTGGAGGATGGACAAAGAAGAGACTTGCCTGTCCACGCCCTGGCTAGCTACCAACAATGTGGAATTATATATACATGTGGGGTCCATATCCTCTCAAACCATGCTATAGCCAAGTAAAATAAAAAATTATTCAAACTAACATTTGCTCAGTACAGTGATTCTTTTCTCCAATAAAAAAAAATAGATAATATTGTGGTTTTTTTAAAACAAAGATAAATGTTTTTCATAAAATATCAAAATCATAATTTATAATTCTCATCTAAATATTTTATATTTTTTTATAATCTAGTTATTTAGTATTTATTTTATTTTACTTAAATTAAAATTATATAAAAAAATTATATTGTTAATTAAAAAATATATAATAAAGTTATATTTATGACAATAACTAAATGAAAAATAATAATTTTAATACTTCACATCTCCAAAAGGTGGTTGCTGTAATTTTTTAATTTTATGAATAGAGAAATATTATATATTAATATAAATTTTCAGCTTTTCTCTTTTTTATTATATTCTTCTTAGATTAGAGTATTAATTTGTGTCTAAATAAGTATTTTAACAAAATTTAAATTCGATTTGCTTTCGAAGGAAAAAAAAAAAAAACCAGCTAGCAAGCCCATTGAAGGCAGAACCGAATTAGTCCAGCAAATGCTCAGGAAAAAAAACCCAGGCCCGATAAACAACAGCCCATCGAATCCAACAGTCATCCAAACGACATGTATCAATTCAACGACGACATCAAGTCGGTGTCTCTCATTCTGGCAACCAATAAAATCCCCAATTCATTACCTCTCTCTCTTCCCAGAATCTCAAAACAATCCCCAAATCATCAAAATAAAATTCCTAGAAAATCCCAGAAACCCTAATCGTCTCATCTACAAGATGCACACAAAAAGCCATCAAATTTTCATCCAATCTCAGAATCCCCAATTCAAAACCCAAACCCTAACTCTAGACCCAACTCAAACCCTAACCCTCTACAATCTCAAGCTCTCTCTTATAACCGACAATCAAAATCCCTCTTCTTTCTATTTCACCCTCAACGGAAAACCTTTAAAAGACTCCACCTGTTTACCAAACCCACAAATTACCCCTCTCTGCACCCTAATCTTACAAGTCCGGCTCTCCGGCGGCGGTGGAGATGGCGGTGCCACGGGGGCGGAGTCCAGGGACTGTTATCTCAACATGTATGCTGATAAAAAGCCTGATAAAGTGGATCCACATGAGCTGCGCCTATCGAAATGGCTTAATTGCTCACTTTCGAATGAGCCCTTGAGGCAACCTTGCGTAATTGATCGACTCGGTAATATGTTTAATAAGGAAGCTTTAGTTGAGGCTTTGATTGGTAAAAAATTGCCTAAGGAGTTTGGTTATATAAAGGGTTTGAAAGATATGATTGATATACAGTTAGAGGTGGTTCCGGGTGAGGGGTCGGGTAATGCACGGTTTCAATGTCCGGTAACGGGGTTAGAGTTTAATGGGAGGTATAAGTTTTTTGCTTTAAAGAATTGTGGGCATGTTTTGAGTGCTAAGGCATTGAAGGAGGTAAAGTCATCGGAGTGTCTGGTTTGTTATGAAGAGTTTGAGGAGTGTGATAAGATTGTGATAAATGGGAGTGACGAGGAGGTGGCAGTTTTAAGGGAGAGAATGGAGGAGGAGAGATCGAAAATGAAGGAGAAGAAAATGAAGAAGGTGAAGAATGGGGAAGTGGGGGCTAATGGAGAGGAGTTTTCAGGTCAGGGTGCGGAGGTGTCGCAGTTGAGTGGTAAAAAGCATGGGATTGTTGATGTTAAGGGAGTGGATAAGGTTGTTGGGAAAGTGAAAGGAAATGGGAAGGTTGAGAATGTGAAAGGGGTTAGTCATGGTGGTTCGGTGAAGCGGTTTAAGGCTACTGATATGGTACCAACTAATGCCACTAAGGAGGTATATGCTTCCATATTTACTTCCTCAAAGAAGCAAAGTTTCAAGGAGACGTATAGTTGTAGATCTCTTCCTCTTGGTAGGAACTAATTGTTGAAGGTGCATGAGGGCATGGTGCCTCCTCTATGACGTGATTCTTTGTTCTTCTTAGTTAATTTGCATAGAGTTTCATTGTTATGAACGTAAAGTAGTCATGTACTGAGACTGGTATTCCCTGGTATTTACCTTGATTGTTTGCTTCCAAATCAAACGTGCTGTGTACATTGTGTTTCATAGTAAAGTGTTGCAGAACATAAATGTTGTTGGCAGATTTCTGTTTATGGTTTGTAGTTTATTGATGATCTGGATGGATTGAGTTCAATTGTGATGCCATTACTGGGCCGAAGGTCATGGTATAACCTAGAAAAAAGGTTGATTTGGACTCTTGATATGTTGCGACTAATATATGTGCACTTGATTGCGTGCCTCCAAATAAAATTTGCAGTGTATGTCATTTTTTTTTTTTTTTGTCATTAAGTGTTGAATGCAAGTGCTGTTGGTAGATTTCAGGTTATTTTGATTAGGCATTTGCTTAAGTGGTTCTTTTTGTTGCTGAAATCAGAGAGCCAAAATTGGTTATACAGAGTCCGAAAGGAGCAACGAAAAGAACGTTGGATTAATAAAACATTTACCAAGCCACATCAAGAAATCTTATCAGAATTTGTCTTAACTTTGTATGACACCGGTGAACTGAAACTGTAGTTTGAAGTATTTGTCTATGTAGGGAAAAAATGTATTAGATTTCAGTAAGTGTGTGGCATGCTAGGTTTTCTTCTTTTTCAGCCAGGAATCAGGATCATTAAATATTTTTTTTGGAATAACTTTGACAAAAAGACATTTAAAGTGCCAGTTTTTTAAAATTGGATAGTATATTCTATCTTCATTTTTTGTACATGTATGTTAGTGGGAAATATTTATTGAATATTTCCCATAAATAGACCTTTTATACTCGCATTAATGTGGGGTTCATGAATTGCTTTTAAAAGTGATAGTTGCTTAAATTTGAGGATATCTATTGTGCCTGGGTGTCTCTACGTGTGTTCCTAAGCTCACACCGTAAACTTCACATAAAATAGCCTGCTCTTGTTGGAAATTCCTTCAAATTAAGGTATAGCTTATGCCAACACCTCTGGGCTACTGGTTGTGCATCCTTTCCTGGATTTCAAATATTTTTACAGCCTTCGTTTCTGTCTCTTTAAGTGTTTGGTATTGCACAAAACTTGGGAGTTGTTTTCTATCAGGTTTGTGGGTTCAGTATCTTCCGAGGGAGGTGAAAGTGTTGTGGAGATGTATGATTTTTTTGGCAATGATTTGGCGTGTGGTGCGAGAGGAACTCTAGAATATTTCAGGACAGGCATCTGCCATTTCTTTCTGGCCTCTTAATGGTTCTTAAGCCACAGCTGGTCTTAGAGATACATCTCTGGAGCAGATGTGCAAAGCAATTGAAAAGCTTTGTTGCTCAAACTTTATAATTTCTCAAGACTCGACTTCGTGTCCTCCCTTTCTCAACACAGTTCATCTTTTACCATCCCCAATCCAAATAAGTAAAGGTCGAGGATCTGTTTCTCATGAGGGAGATCATGCTTTTGCATGGTTTGTATGTATCACCTGCCAAATCAGTGGATTAAGTTTGATAGTGATAACATTGATAGGCTGAAGTCTGCTAAGGGTGGGGAAGACAGAGATGGTAGATCGGTGCAGACTTGTCTGGGGGGGAAGAACAAAATGTGTAGGGACAGGATTAATTTGTATTGCAAATGGTAGCTGCAAAGCAACTGCTAGTAATGTGCAATAAATTTGGATAATCATGTACAAGAATTTGCAGGAGTGGTTCGAGACTTGTTTCTTCTTCCTCGGATTCTCAGCAGCTAACAAATGCTAAATCACCGCATATAGCACATCGACATTGGGCTTGCATTGAGAGTCGAACTAAAAAAACAAAATATATATACATTTATCTAATTTGTTCTGTGCTTTCATTGAGAGTCGAACTCAAGACCTCCCGCTTACTAAACGGGTGCTCTAACCAACTGAGCTATGAAAGCTTCTGTTGCGTGCTCCATGGTGTTTCATGAATAACAATAATAATAACAACAGGGTACTCCCATCTCCAGCCTTGCTTTTGAAGGGAAGGAAACGACTTTGCACGTCAATTTGATGAAATATTATGACGTCATAGTATATTGTGATATTATTTTGTTAATACTATTGTAGGAATTTATTTTTTTTCCGCTTCTAATTAGAGGATAAATCCATCCGCTATTTATGAAAAAAGAAAAGAAAAGAAAAATGTATTTCTCTCATCTAAAATATGTAAAAACACTCATGAGGTGTTCAATGTTATTAACCATACAAGTTTTCGAATAGGAATAGGAAAATGCTAGAAAGCACTTTTTTGCTCATTTATCGTTGAATGATGGTATTAGCATTCCATATTATAATTTCTGCAGCAAAAGTGTAGTTATTCTCAGCTCCACCTCTGATGTGCATCTCTGAATTTATAGTGCTCTTGCATCTTCTCATGATTTCTAGCATTTTCAAGTTGTAACTTATCAAAGTGCTTCTCTCTTTTTTTTCCTTTTCTTTTAAGTTGGTTATTTGGGTGTAAGGAAAAATAGAGGAAGGTGTGTTGAATTCAAAAGTTAGGATAAGTTTACCTGTATAAATATATGAAATCATTGATTCTCAGTTCGGGACATATTCAAGTTGCTTGATTCGGCTCTGTGTAAGTTCTGATGCTTTACTTCGCTATTCTTGAACCTTTGCCATTCCTGTCCTGCTAGCTTATTAAATATATTCTTGCATAACTATGGCTTGCCATCTCTTTCTTCGCACTCGATCTATGCTCTAATTGAGTTTCTCTAGGAAAGATCATGGTGATATATAGCAGACATATGATATGATGGTAGGCATGTGATGAGATGAGTATCTTCTTCTTCTTCTTCTTCTTCTTTCATAGAATGTATGTGAGAATCGATTGATATTAATAAAAGTAAACATATTCATTAGTTTTCTTTTTCTTGATCACATATTTCTTTTTCAATTATCTCTGGTTACTGATTCTTATTTCTTGGACTAGGACAGCTGGGTCCTGTTTTATACTATCTATGCCTGCAGGCTGTTAGACAAGATATCTTCATAGAAGCATTTCTTAAAAGCTTCCATATGAGCCACCTGCAAACATATTGCAAGAATCACTGACCCATCTTCATTAGGACTTGGCAGAAGCAATGAGTCCCCATCAAAATCATGAGTTCCTGGTCCCATATAAATCTCCTTTCCCCACCCAAAATCAAGGCCATAAATAGGCAGGGTTAACCAGCTAACAACCGCAATATTTGGGTTCCCATAAAAGGGCCCTTCAGCACCTCCCAGTGCGTGGATGTCTTGAAACCTGGTCAAGTCTGGTTGATTCTTCAAGAAATCAATTGCAGATATCACATACTCATTTGTCACCGTTTCAATTGCTTCCCTTATTTTACTTGCAGCATATCCCAAAGGTTTTGACAAGAGCTCGCCGGCTTGACTAACTGCAATGACATCAAGAGAAGCATTGCCAAAGTAACCATCAGGCAAAGGTGGCTGCATACGTCCACGTGAATCAACACAGACACCTAAAGCAGTTGGTTGCTCAGGTTTGTGTCGACGAGCTTTACAAGCAGACCTCCAAACATGTCCAGTCAAGGTCTCATATCTAGTATAACCACGGCCACTATCTATACTTCTTCCCTCGTTAGCCATATTCTTTAATTTCTCAACCTGAATTTTGGTCAGCCTCAACATGGCTATAGTTGTCTTCTTTTTCCTCTCTTCAGCATTACTCAACTCCCCCAACAGTAGCGGTGGAAGACCGAACTCCGCATGATCAAACTGTGGCCGAGCCACAGGGGGATCCCCAGCTCGCAAGACCTTGCGGTCAAGAAAAGGAAGCGTGCCTAATGGCTCTCCACGGCTGATTCTTGCCCACTCAGACATAAATTGAAGTGCACTTTTCCCATCAACAACAGCATGGGATATTCTCAAACCTAGGCTAATACCACCACATTGGAAAATGGTGAGTTGCACTAGCAATAGAGGCAGTTCATGTAATGGAATAGTGTAGTCAACATTTGGGATTAGGTATTGGTACTCTGTAGATGGTAAGTCGCCAAGATCTTCAAGCTTGGATTCAGATTCAGCCTCAGTGAGTGTAACACCCATGGCATTGCACTCAAGCTCGAGGCGCCCACGACCTATCCAGTGTAAACGGCCGGCTAGTAGATAAAATGGCACCAAGGCATGGCTCAACGAGTCTTTTAGGTTATTGATAATAGCATTGGATTGCGTAGGCCATTTCGGTGATGATTTGTAGAAGTAGATAGTGGGAACATGAGTTATTGTTCCTATTTGATCCCATTCAGAAAGGGAAACGCGGCCAGTCCATGTTGGTTTGGCTGGTTTCACTACATGAGAGCTCTTGATGGTCACCACCATTTTTTGACAATACAAGATTCGACAGAAAAATTGAAGAGTGTGATCGAGTTGCTAAAGAAACGCCATAATCAGCTGTATTTAAAGGCCATGCTTCTTAAGAGAGTAAGAATTGAAGACATGTAGAAGATAGTTGTTGAAATGATTTTTTCGTGAGTCTAGTAGTTCCCTGGAAAGGTCAGATCATAAGGAGAGTCCATTAGCACCCTTGAGAAATAAAAGGAAAAGAAAGGTTTTTTTCCCTATCAATCCACATAATAAATGTTTTCAGTTCCTGAAGAACACATGACATTTTGCCGAGTTCTTCAGGTTTTCAAGCGCATGGGAGGAAAGGCAGGACTTGTGCCTGAATGACTCGTGAAGGAGGGTCCGTTGGTCAAGGAAGAGGGAGTGATCAACAAAGGCAAGTTATGCATTACATCAGCTTTTACAATCGACAGAAATCTTGTAGGATTATGTAGATGCAATATTATGTATTAATATATTATTAGACTATATATTTTATTCAAACATTTTTAAAAATGCAACTTCCTCGCTGATCTAGCTAATTATACATGTAGAGATTTTTTTATGTTAATTTTAAATTTTAAATTTAAAAAGTTAGGAAATAAGAGGATCGCTTTCACACCTTAGCGATCAAAAATAATTATATTAAAGTAGTATTTAGTATGCTGAACAATATTAATTAAATTAGATTGAATCAGATTGGATTAACCTAGATAGAACTGCATAAAATTATTTTATCTTATGCTTGATGTATATTGAACTAGATTGAATAATTATTGTATTTTAAATTTAATAGACATTAAAGTTGATAGAATAACTTGTTATAATAACAATAATATCCATATTCTAATGTTTTGAATATAGATTATAATATATATTTTAATCCAAAACTTTACTGGGGAGTGAACCGGGCAGTGGACCAGTGGTGGTGGGTGTAGATATGCTTCACGCGTCGGCGCTGAACCTGTGAAAACAGTAGCAAACGACTTGGTTTATGGGAGGAAAGAGGTGGTTTCTGGCTCATTTCGGGGATGAACAGAGTATGGTTTCTGGCTGGGATGTGGGGCTGTTTATTTCAGGTTTGAGAGTTGTAACAGGAAAGAAAGATAGGGTTCGGGCAGACGAGGAAGAAGGGAGATGTGCGGCGGTGATTGCGTGTAGATTGTTTGGATTGTTTCGCGTCATTAACAAGGAATGAGACTATACTTTGAGTGCTCTTGATTATTAGAATTTGTTTGTTTGTGAAGTAGTTTTGGTAGTTATAATTTTAAAAAAATAATTTAAAAAAATATAATTAATTATATAAAAAAAAATATATATAAAATATTTAATGGAAATGTAGTTTCAATTATTTTTTAAAGTGTTTTTATATTAAAATAATATTTTTTTATTTTTTAAAAAATATTTTTGATATCATCACTTCAAAATAATTTAAAAACACCAAAATATATCAATTTAAAACAAAAAAAAAATAAAACAAAATTAATTTTTTTCAAAAATACTTTTGAAACGCAAAAACAAACAAGGTTTTACAAAACTCAATTAAAAAAATATACAAAAACTTCATTTTAAATTTAATTTTTTAATTTTTTAATAGACCCTGCAATAAAAAAATATAATTTTGTTTGTTACCAAATACTTTGCTGTGTTTATTTCACCGCAAGCACAAAAGCAGGCAAGTAAAAAACAAACGCAGCCGTTTACCTCTTCTGGAATTTATACCGCCAGGAAAAGGGAAGGTTTCGAGAGGATGAAAAGCTTAGCGGAGTTGAGGAAGTCCCATAAAAATGTATTCATGAACCTATTCAACTCAGCTCATCCTGACTAAGATCATATGAGCTGAGAAGATGGGAAATCGTATACTTTACATCAACTGGAGTGGCAATAATTGCTTTTACAAGATCATTAAAATTTCCATGCTCGGAAGAGCAGACACAAAAATCAAACAGGGATCCAATAATGTCACAAAGTATAGCTGACAGGATTCCAGCTGAAGAGTTCACTACTCTTCATCCGAAGGTTGCATGATGAAATATCCATACAACATTAACCTAGTCTTGCTTCTCTTCTTAGTACCTGGCAAAAAGGGAAGAGAAATGGGAAAAAGGCCACGACAAAATATCACAGGAATGGCTCACACTCCACATGAAAGAGCAGATTTTTTAGGCCGTGAACAACAAGCTCAACGACACGTCACCCTTGCAAACAGCAGCCAAAAACATTATGCTAAATCACACAAATACTTAGCAAGATAATGAAGAAAAGTAATTTCATGGGAATGAATTGAATATTCAGGGCCCTTTTCAGAACACGTGGAAATTATCTTCTGGACAAGAATATGTAATAAAATGAGTGGCATTACTAGGTAACTCCTTATCAGACATGAATTTGGCAGTGGCTGCAACAGACATCTAAGTTTTGAAGGGGAAAAGGATCAAATTTTTATTTCTGGCAAGAAGCCTATAAGCATCCAACTTAGCTCGGAAGGCACATGCAGACAGATAAACCATAGTGGTCTTCACAAGGACAATAAAGATGGGCACAGAGATGTCGGCAAACAGAAAATGCATGGGTAGAGTGACCAGTAAATGCAATGTCCCTATATCAGTACTTTTCCTTATATAAATTGAACAAAAAGGACAATTCTACAGAACTCCTAATGCATACCCTTGCATTAGTAGTATGCAAATGTCAATCCAATTTCATGACAGGTTATCTGCAATCTTCGGTCCAGTTCTACAGAACTCCTAATATACTTGCAGCAGTAACGTGCAAATGTCAATCCAATTTCATGACAGGTTATATGCAGATGGTTTAACTGAAATGGCTTGTCGCCAGGTGAGCATGTTGAGAAGTGAGAACCAAAGTTGAAGGAATTATCATATAACATGACAAAGATTCAAGACAGCTGGGATGACAGAGCATGCAAGAACTGGAATAGAATAGGCAGTATTTAATAGAAAAATCAATCTTCATTTGATCCATTTGCAAAAAGTGAAAGGGAAAGAAACAAAAAATCCTTACCTCCTCACCAAATTTTATCAAAATGGTTGTCCTAGGTCGATGCTGGCCCTCCATAGGCACAAAATGAGCTGTTACTACTGCTGGAAAACCTGCACCATCCAAAACACCCTACAAAGAGGAAAAGGAGGGGGAAAAGTAATTAGAGATTCCAACCACCGAAAGGTCAGTTTACTGGTATGAATTAAATTTAGCACTTACCCTTACTATTCCAGCAACAAATGCCCCGCAGTTAAATGTCCCCATATCCTTCGGAATTGAAATGAATCTACAGCACAAAGACAGTTCAGCACCTAGATCATTACTTAAAAAAACAAACCCAGCTACATTTGACAGCAATTGTCATATTATGAACTAAAAAAGGCCAAGGAGATAATTATGACCTATTGACAAGGAGCTCCTTCTCACTGATCATGTATTCATCTTCATGTTCAGTGCCTTTTTCAAGGGAATCGGCTACCTAACATAATAGCAGGAAAGGGGCTGGTGAGATCCAACTTTGAGTTTTACATTAACCTTTACTTGCTCCATGCATTTCAAACATATATATAAACAGGAAAGAAAAAATGGTACACAAATAAATGTTGTTCGAGAAGACAAAATGGGCAAAACATGCTGAATTGCAGGTTCAAAATGGAAATGAAATAAAAAAGAATACACCTAGTATGACTTTCCATTTTCACATAAAATGACTTTCCATTCTCACTGATCATGTATTCATCTTCATGTTCAGTGCATTTCTCAAGGGAATCGACTACCTAACATATTAGCAGGAAAGGAGATGGTAAGATCCAACTATGAGTTTTACATGAACCCTTACTTACTCCATGCACTTCAAACCAATACACAAACAGGAAAGAAATAAGGTACACGAATAAATATTGTTTGAGAAAACAAAATGGGTAAAACATGCTGAATCGCATGTTAGGAATGGAAATGAAATAAAAAAGAATACACCTAGTATGACTTTCCATTTTCGCATAAAATGTAGTTTAAGAAGTTACTGAACTTTCAAACACTGCAAATAAACTTACCTTTCCAAATAACACTTTCCACACTGTGCTGTGTACAAAAGACAAAATACCCAACAATCGTGTTTCCCTTCTGTTGCCCTGTGGCATTAAAAGAAGCATTGTTATAGCACTTGTAGAACCAAAATGCAATGCAAAATAAATGTTAATGAAGCAAACCTATTGGCCTTCTTTAGAGCCAAGACAAATCATATTTGTCAAACCATAGTTGGCGCAAGTTTACTCAACATAGAAAATAATCCTCCTGGGGAAAAATTGCCAGAGTTCTAGACAACTTATATCACACCCCTTGTATGATGACAAGCTAATTGCTACAAGGGTGAGAGAGTGAAGGGAAAAGCAAAATGAGGTTCTTGGAGAAATGCAAATAAACCACAGTGAAAGCCCATACCACGCCTTTGACTCGATGTATGAAAGTACCTTCATGGCATTTTACTGAATATAAACATGTATTACAAGCCTCAAAGTTTGGCAAGTCAAAGATTCCACAGTCAAAAATTACAGGTTGATGACATTAGGATAGCTAACAATGCAATTTCCTGGATTGATACATGATCTAGATATAACATGTTAAAAGTTGTTTCATAAGTATATCCATTCTGCATAAACAAAGCATCAATTCTGTGGGCGGCATAAAATTATGAGTATCCAGACAGCAAAACGCACAGCCATTAAAGGCATCAGATGTGGAATGGAGAATAAAATAATAGAAAGCTACTCTAATTTCAGCGATCTAGGCACATTTTCCTGCACTGAAAAAGAGATTGGACTGAGACTTCTCTGCCAGCAATTCTAGCATAGGAACATTGATTGGGTACTTCATTATTCACAACTAGCCCATAAGTTAAAACTGAAAGTTATCTCACATGCTTCACACACCTATTTCAAAAACCCAATCATATGCAATCATGCACAGAAACTTTGATCAGATATACAGATGGACAATGCCTATATTCCTGCTGCCTCTGAATGATAACTGCCACATGACATATGGGACGGGGGGAAGAAAACTCAGCATACAAATGATATTAATATATAATCCCCATGCTACTTACTGCCAACGAAAGAACTAAAAAGCTTCTGAAGAAACTTATCTACTCCTGGTTCGCGAGTATGATCATTCCATAGAGAACGGGCAAAAACAAAATTGCATCAATCTAGACATAACCAATAAATTTTAGAAGTGACAGGAATTCCAAGGAGAAATCTTAACAATGCATCACCTTATCCCTATGGCAAAGAAGTTCCAGAACTCGAGCCCCAACAGCATAGCCTGCATCCTCTAGCCTGCTCCATATTTCCCACAAAGATCATTATTACAAATGACAACACCCGAATACTTGATAACAAAAATTAAAAAAAAAAAAGTAGACCATGTACAGTCACATCACAATTGTATCGCTTGAATTTCTTGATCTATCCTGCCAAGAATAACACTAAAATTTATCGCTTTAAATATCCAATATAGATTCTTCCTTGCTAATGTCTCTAAAATTTATCATCAAAATGATCCAAATGAACAAGTGCAAATCAAGAAATATAGCGAAAACGGCAGAGCTCACCTTCGCTCTAATTCAGCAATGTTATCAACCTGTGTTTGATTATACTGAACAAGCTCCGAAAACAAAAATGCAAACGCACTCGAACTCACCTGCAAAACCAGAACCCTAAAGATCAAAACTTCAAAGCTAAGCCAGTGGATTGAGTTAGTGAGAGATCGAACAACTACAAGGTTACCTCTTGTTTGCCCTTGCTGAGGGGTTTATCGAGGACATTAGAGTATTGCTTGATCTTGCCTACTCCGATCATGTTTTTTAGGGTTTAATTTCCTTTCTATGGATCTTCTTTTGGATCGAATCCGGGAAAAATTATTATGATCTGTTTGGAAGGTGAGAAATCACAGGAAAATGAAGGAGCGATAGACCATGCTACTAGAACTGGTAGTGGTCTATTGAAGCTCTGTGTTGCCGTTTTGGTTAACTTTTGAACTGTACTGAACTAGAGAAGTGGACGACTGGTATTTTATGGATCTGGGCTGACACGTTTGGGCTTGTTAGACTATTTGGATGGACCGATTGTATACATTTAAACTAGTCCTTCAAGAGGCTTCACGTTATAAATTTTTTAAAAAAAAATATTAGTTATGCAGGTTGTTTTGTTTTAATGTGTTTTTTTATATATAAAAAAAATTTAAACCGTAAATTGAAAAGCTTATGCAAGTATATAATAAAATAAATTGATAATTATTTATATAAATAAACAAAAAAAATCATTGATGAAAACCAAAAGAAAAATTAAAAAAAAATAAGAGATGAATGAAAATTAAGATATTCAATTAAAAAAATGAGATATCCATGCAGTTATATTTACTGAACTTGTTTATTTAACTCAATACAAGATAAATTCATACCCTAAAAAACTCGTAACCAGAAGATAAATACAAATAAAACTAATTGAATAAACTCACGGCCTAAAAAAAATATTATCCATAGCCCAACACGTCAACAATATTATTTAAAAATGAATTTTTTTTATTTTGAGAAATAAAGTTCATTTGTATAAAACCAAAAAAAACATAGATGAATTAAAATAATATCTTAAAAATCAAGTACAAGCAAAACAGTTCTCAAAAAACTTATATTATAAAAATGGCATGCAAAACCTGTGATCTAGGTCATAAAAACGTAATAAACTCATAGAAAATAAATTGAAGATAATCACAAAACCAATATTTTAAAAAATTAATTCAGAACGGTAAGATCACAAGAACCCGAATCCCCGACAAATCAAATGTCAAAAGATGAAATTAGAAAAAAAATTCAATTATACAAAAGGATTTTAAAAAAATTAAGGTTGAAAAAAAAAATTAGAGGGCAGATAAAAAATTTCAGTTGGATGGTTAAATTGAATTGAAAAATAGCTTTAACAAAAGAAAATAAATCAAAAAAATGAGAGTTAAATTGAAAAATAAAATAAAACAAAAAAAAAACTTTGATTGAGGAATGAGATGAAAATTAAAAAAAAAATCAACAAAAAGGCCAAGGAAAAAAATTAAAATTTTAAAAATAAGAACCAAAATGAAAAACAAAATATTTGAGAAATTATAACTGCATGACCAAATATAAAAGGAATAAGAAGAAAATAAGAAATTAAAAGAATGAGAACTAAAATTAAAATTAAAATAAATAACAAATTATAATTAGAGGACTAAGTTGAAAAACAAAAAACTTCTTTAAAAGGAATCATAATAAAATAAGAAATTAAAATAACGAGGACTTAAACTATAAAAAGAATAAGAACAAAATTATAAGTTAAAACAATAAGGACTGAAACTAAAAATAAAACATATGAGTAGGTGTGATTGAAAGACTAAATTGAAAAAACAACTTCTATAAAAGAAATAAGAAATGAAAAGAATGAGGAATGAAATTGACTAACAAAAAACAAAGAAGATAGTGATGTACTTTAACTGTCAGGAAAAAGAAAAGAAGGAGGGAAACAAAAACGACTATCAGTGATAATCTGACCACCATCCTCCTCCACGCGCCACTCCGTGAAATAAGACATGGCTTCACATATAGGAAGACGACAGAAGTCCAAATTTGGCCACCAAGTGGGGTCGCACGCGCTACCTAAATGGCATAAACGACACTCACGTGTGTGCCCACAGTTTTTCGATTTAAATATTCAAAAGTCAATGTGAAAATACCAAAACACCCTCATGACTCTGTTAATTACACAAATACCCGTGTGAAATTACAAAAATATCATTAAATGCAAAGGGTTTTTTTTTGTCTCATCCAAGGTTAAATTCGCATTTACGTCGAACATGGACAGTAAAAAACTGGAAAAGCCCCTTACCCGGCAAGCCATGAATTTTTTTAATCTTGAGGACAAAGAAATATTTTGATTGTTAAGAAATTTATGAAAAGTAAAGAAAATCTTTGGCAACAGTTCTAAATTTTATTGACTCCAGAGATAAAAGAGTATATTTACCGTGTGACAAAAAAAAATAAATGCATATACCCTCAAGCAAAGCTTCATAAATAAAACAGCGAAGAATAAAATGGTAATTGCATTGTAATTAACATGGAAAGTACTATTCTACCCTCAAACAAAGCTTTATACTTAAAAGGATGAAGGGTAAAATAATAATTTTATTATAACCCAATACATATTTCATTATGGACCAGACTACATTAAAAAAGGCACGGGATTTAGTTTTTTAGTTAATTTGGTAGATAGTAATCAGCAGATTGAATAAATTACATCAAGTTGCAACATCACATAGGTTTGACTTTGTTTTTCGATGCAGTTATCTTTTTAATTTGTCTATTTAGAAAGTGTATGAGTTTTTACTGAAAAATATTTCACATACAGAATGTTTTATATGTCATTTTTTTTTATGTGTGTGTGTATTATAAATATTGTTGTGAGAAATATGATTTTAGTGAAATAATCATAGTTATTAAACCCGGGTTAGGGGTTGATTTAGCCAAGGGATCGGGTCTCAGGTCACACAAGTTGACCTGGGTCAACTCGAAAAAATTAATTTTTTTTTGAGGTTTTAATATCTCATATTGAAAAGTTAATAAACAATTCATGTAGATGTAAACTATATATAGTTATTTCATATAGAAAAGTCAATAAATAATCTATGTGGATTTAGACTATATATTAGTTATCTCAGAAAAATTAAAAAATATTTCATATGAATATAGTCTGTATATTATCTATCTCACATCGAAAAATTAAGAAACAATACTTATAGGTAATGGCTATATGTATATATGTATATATATATAGTTATTTCACATCAAAAGATTAGGAAATATTTTACGTGGGTGTAGGTTATTTATGGTTATCTCACATTACAAAGTCAAGAAACATTTTGTGTATATGTGGCTTGTAAAAAAATATGTGAGGCTAAGTATTTATAAATTAATTTTATATTTTTTAGGTTTATTAAAAAAAATCGAGTCTCATTTGAGTTACGCTAAGTCATTTAGGGTTTGTATTGACCTAACATGTTATCTGAATTAATCGAGTCAATTATAAACTTGAATTTTACCTCTTTAAAAATCAACTCGATCAATATCTCAATTTTCCAGATATTGAGTTTCATAACAATAAAAATATCAATGTCCAGTAACAATGACGATGTTTCTTTATAATTACATGGTTAGAAAAAATTTAAGCGGTGTTGATCAAAGTCAATTTAATGTGTGTCTATTTTTATTATCGTTTGATTGAATAAAAATATTGAGCAAATACAACCGAATAAATATTCTATTTTGTGAGATTAAATATCTTGATATATATTTTATTTTTTATTTTTTTAGTTTTATTTTTAATTATCATTAATAAAAAATTTTTATTATTAGCATACATATTTTTTAATTTATTTAATTATATATATAAAATTTTTATTTACACATAAAAAAAACCTTTTAGTTATAAAAATATGTTAAAAAATTTTGTATATATAATTGTTTTTATAAAAGATTAAAATATCTAATCTGCTGCTGAGCATGCATCTCATAACCAGTGTATGACGATTGAGCGTTAAACCCCCCGTCCAAAACTGACCACAGCCTTACCTCAATAAAACCACGCCCTTCCCCTTTTAGGTAAATGTCAAAACCCGAGCCCGAGCCCGAGCCCGAAACCGAACCCGAACCCGAACCCGAACCCACTCTCTCATACATTTCACTTCACGCATAAAACACGAAACAAACAAACACGCCCTCCAACCCTCAAAACCCTTCTTCTCTTTACTTCTCTCTCTAAAAATCCAAACAAGCTCTCTCTTTTCCTCACTTATCCCTCTACAATGGAAGACGACGACGAGTTTGGAGATCTCTACACTGACGTCTTACGTCCATTCTCTGCGTCTCTATCCTCTGCTCCCCAACCTCTCTCCGCTACCTCTTCTCTCGACCGTCCGATCGATCTCAACGACGCAATCAAGGACGATGACGACGAGATCCTCCACGTTGTTTCCCACCGTAACCCCTCTGCTCCCTCCAACCAAAATCCAATCGAAATCACCGCCTTTTCAGCTCCTCAAGTTAGGGTTTTGGGAGATGCAGAATCTCCGATTAAAGGTTCGATTGCCGAGGACAGAGATTTAAATTTTGATATCGAGGATGTTAATACTGGGATTCTTGAAGATTCACGACCGATTATACCTGGATTGATGGAGGATGATTCTACAAAGATTGAAGCTTCTGCTGTGGTCAGTGGCGGCGGCGGCGGGGATTGGGAGGAGGACGAGGAGAGTGACAGCGAGGATGATTTGCAGATAGTGTTGAATGATAATAGTCATCCTGGTGGGCCCATGGGGATTGACAGAGAGATTGGTGACGACGACGATGATGATGAGGATGGGGACCCGCTTGTGATTGTTACGGATGGGGATGGACCGAATCAAGCCATCGAGGAGGGTGGCGGCGAGGATGGGGTTGCTGCTGTAGGAGGTGGGGCGGAAGGGGAGAGGAAGGAAGGAGGAGAGGCGACAGGGAAAGGGAATGCAGTGGTGGGACCGAAGATTGGGTATAACAATCATGGGTATCATCATCATCCGTTTCATTCTCAGTTCAAGGTCAGTGTTGTAGTTGTTGATGTTATATGTTGAGCTTTAAAAGAAAGAAAGAAGAAAAGCAAGATAGGACTTTTGTAACTCTTGTACATATGATATGAGTGGCTTTTATACTTTTTTTCTTACAAATGTATGATTACTTGAAAAAGTTGAATGAGAATTCTTGAATTTACTTGTTTATGCTTATGAATTTTATGTGGTTTTTTCATCGCAATACTTCTTTCTGCTGACTAGATGTGCTATCTGGCTTCAAGGTTAGGGATTTCCTAAATATTGCGAGCAGTTGAGTATTTAATTGGCTTCTTCACTCAATCCAATTGTTGATATTTCTCACCTAAGTTTTGGTGCCAGGGCAGCCTACACTTGTGAAGAATTGTGTAGTCAACTGTGAAACCTGATTGTCCTGGGTGAAACATCTCTGGGATTTTGTATAAATAATCACTCGCTAAATTCTTAGTTTAAATGCAAATGATAAGAAATTCGACAAGTGTTTTCTAATTGTAAGTACTCCTCGGATGCTCCTGCAATAGCATTAATGCCTGGGAACAGATGCAATGCATAATAACGCTAGCACAAAGATTACATCCCGCGGACAATTTTGGGATGCCAACAAACTTTGGTATCGGTTCTTCCAAGATTTCATGATTTTCTTTTTACCTCCCCTATACATGTGTGAAGCGTTTGATTACGATGGGATCTTTTGCTGCATCATGTCAGAATGCCCTGAAGTCGGATTTTTTTTTTGTTCCCTGTGGATCACAATAACAATCTGTGATTATCAGTTGGAAGAGGTGGATTCTTACAAGGATGAAAGTGATCGAGATATCTTTATTGTTGATGCATGGAGAGCTCTTATAGCTAAGCATGTTTCTCAATGCTTGAACGAGTCAATTAAGCTCATAGTTGTAACTTTTATCTGGGTTGATCTATTGCATGTGTATAATAGGGGTACTGCTGTTACATGAACAGTCGAGAAGGTAAGTAATTGCTGGGGATATTTGGATAATTTTGCACCATTTGGTTATAGCCAATAAGATGTGCGTATAATTTTGCAAACAAATGGCATGCAGCCTATTGTTGATGTCGTGTGAGTCCCCCCGAAAAAATAAGTGATGCATCTAGCAATGACATAGAAATGCTTTTATTTCTCGTATTAGTTGGTCATGTAGTCATGAGCCATATTGAGCAAAACTCAGTTATTCCTCTTTGGTCATTGAATCGTCTAACTTAAATTCAACAATTCCACTGACTTCTGTTACGTTTTGAAATTGGAATCCATAAGTTTCGGGAGCCATTCTGTTGAACCTGCTTAGTGATTGATTTGAAAACTTGTAATAGCCCCAGCAGTCAAATCAATGTGTGGTTTCTTGCTTGGTCTTTTTGAAACTATCCTAGCCATCTTTGCTCTTACTGTTCACTTCCTCCTTGATTCCAAGCTGTAAAGGTGCCTCCCTTACCTTCAGTTTCCCATCTTGCCTGTCTCTTTGTGCAAATTTTTTCATTTTCTTGCAAGGGAAGAGGGTAGAATATAACTTCTTTGCTGTTATGGATTCTATCTTGGGCTTGAATTTCACAACTAACTCTACGAGATGGCATGCTTAGCCTCAGTTTTTTTTGTTTCTTGTAAGCAGGATGTGTTCTTTAACGCCATACAAATTCTAACAAGATGAATTGGTTGACCTTTTCAAATGTTTTGATTTGGGTTAATTCTGTTGTTTGTTGCTAGCGTGATGGAAAGTTAGACTTTAATTTTGATATGGTTTATAATCATGAATTGAAAGGTTGATTTTTGTGAGCCATGCTTAACTTTTGCCAGCTTGTAGTTTATCCATGAAAATAACATTCACTGTTGAGAAGTTAATTGTGTATGAAAATTTTTCTTCACCCGCAATTGTTTGATGCCTATGGTTACTTTTGTTTTTAACTTGGTGGGCTTGCCACTTATTTCATTTCATTTCCTTGTTAACACTATGGTTTATTTTCTTTTTTCATGCAGTATGTGAGACCCGGGGCAGCTCCGATGCCTGCAGCTCCTATTGTTGGTCCTGGAGGAACTCCAGGTCAAGTTCGTCCTCCCATGAACATGAGTACTATAGCTGGTCGTGGTAGAGGTGACTGGCGACCAGTAGGAATAAAAGGGGGTCCTCAAAAGAACTTCCATCCAGGATTTGGAGGCCCTGCTTGGGGTGCAGGGCGGGGTTTTGGCAGTGGACTGGAATTCATGCTTCCTTCCCACAAGTAATTTTCACTTAAATTCTGCTGCTGGTTTCTTTTTACCACTAAGTTTCGTTACATTGTTTTGTTTTTATGAATATCTTGCATTAATTTGTTTGCTAAATATTTGCTTCATTTACTGGATTTTTGTAATGTCAGTACTGGTTGTATTAGTCAATGCTCTGTATGATCTCTGCAGTACCATCCTGGGCTTTCATTGCTTTCCTTACAATCTCTATTGTCAGCTTCTTTTTTCTGTCTTACCTGCATATTTGGATAACATAGGCAGTGCTATGGACCTGTGGTCAAAGGAAAAGCACTGAGCCAAGAATATTTTTTTATTGGGTATCAGTTGTTTCATCTTCTCATCTCTCTTTCTCTGTGTTTAACCCTCTTTCCTCTCTAATTTTTATTGTAAGAGAAGCGTCTCTATGAGCTGCTCATTGTCTGTTACTATGTTTCATTGGTGTTCTGGCTTACTATTTGCTAGAGAGGTTCAAAATTTCATGTTATAATAGTAACAAATGACAACATCGTCAGCAATAGATCAAAACCTTACATCCTTACATGGTTCTGTGTCGGTAACATGTAGTGTCCATCATTTGATCTTTTGGGCCCTGCATTGGTCCCATTGATGGAAGGTAGGATGCATTGGGTACAGCCGAATACGCTAATACAAATGAACGATTTGAAGACCTATTGGTTCTAACAGCTGATTGCAGAGTTGATCATTCGTTGAATAATTCTCGTGCTATAGATTCTACCTTGGGTTTGGTTTAGATATATGTGTTATTAAAGCCTTCACAAAAGAAAGACTAATTTAGATGAATGATTTTTAAAGTATTTTTCATTTCCCTAAGTTCCATAAAATCAGGTGAGCTGGAGCAAGTTCTAAGGCATTCTTGCATTAAGTACTAGACAGATTTATGGTTGTCATATGAGACCTGTCATGGGTTTGTAGATGACATCAACCATAGAATTGGATTTTTGGAGGGTTTCCCCATTCCAAAACAACCTGTTGTTTTTCCCACATGTTCTCTATTAGATCAAGTATGATCTTGATGATGTTTCTCGAATATAGTGGAAATTGAACTTAACATTCATCTTTGTAGAACATAATATTTTCAAACTGATTGATGTAACGCCTCGTAAAACCTTTATGAAACATTGCTGAGGAACTCTGTACCCTATAATAATATGCAGGAAATTGGATTTCAAATCAGCTCCTTTTGCATGAGACACAGAACATTTTGAGATGGTACAAAATGCAGGTGCTGTTTACATAGCCTGAAAGGCTGTTGACTTTGCCCTTCCTCAAAATGAAAATTTTATAAATAAAAGAAATTTTATTTTTAGTATGGCTCCAGCCTAAAAGGCTGTTGATGTTGTCCTTCCTCAAGATAAAAATTTTATGAATAAAATAATTTATTTTTAATATCTGTTAAGGCTGCTAAGATGAGCTGTTTTCCCACATTTATGTGTGTGGAATACCATTAACTGCAAAAGATATTAATTTCAAATTTGTACTTTGGTTAATCCAGATTCACTAATTAGATAGATTAATAAATCAGATGCTGCCTGGAAATTTGGAGATGTTTGAGATTTGACACCTTCTAATTGCCATCTGTGCATGTACTGTACTGCATGAGTTTTTACCTCAGCAGGCTGTTTGTTTGGTCTATAATTGCATAAATTTCTTTGTGGAATGGCCGCTACAGAATGATCCTGACCTAATATGCTTTTAAAATCCTTGGCCTTGTCATGCTGATGTCTTTTTTAGTGAGTTCAAATCCACTATACTTGTGACTGATTCCCAAGATATGCTGTGTTTGCATGTCATGGCAAACCTGTTGTTTGCTCTTTAATTTGTGAATTGTCCATTCAGTATGGGACTACCATGCATTGTCCAATTGAGGTATGGTGTTTGTCCTGACTCCTGTTGAATGATTATAAAATTTAAATATTATTTTCAGGATGATATTTGATGTTGACATTGATGGCTTTGAAGAAAAGCCATGGAAATATTCGGGTGTGGACGTATCAGACTATTTCAACTTTGGTTTGAATGAAGAGAGCTGGAAAGATTATTGCAAACAGCTGGTATGTAACATATTTTAACTATATTATGTATTAGATAAATGAATATGTAAGACAATTTGATTTCAATTGTGCAGGAACAATACCGACTGGAGACTACAATGCAAAGCAAAATTCGTGTTTATGAAAGTGGGCGGGCAGAGCTGGTAATTGTATGCTTAGGCATCATGTGCTTGCCTATTGATATCCATGCATGTGAAATGAATGGTATTTCAGTTTTAACTTGATGAAGAGGAAAGTTTCTGATTTTCTATTGCATTCACTTTAGGAGTTTGATCCTGATTTGCCACCGGAATTAGCAGCAGCAACAGGTTTCCGTGATGCTCCAGCTGACAATTCAAATGCTGGAAAGTCAGACAACGCACAGAGTGATTGGACTAAAGGATCTGCTCGTTTCCGGGCCCAAATAGTAAGCTTTGACTTCTATTCTCCTTTTCCATGTATTTAGCATAAAGATTTGACTATTTATTTTTCATAACCAGAGATGAAATTCTGTGTCTTTTTGAGAAGGCTCTCTTTTATCATTCATCTATTGCCTGCAACTTAAATGGATCTGTTCTTGTTGTGTGGCCAGGGATTTATTTAACTTTTGTTCCTTTAAATGATTTGGTTCTTCCTTATTGTCCAAATGATCAAACTTAGTTTTCTATTGTTCCCAGTGGGGCATGTTGTTAAGACCTGGGATTTTCATTTGGAGATCTCAGATCAAATATTGGGAGGGGTGTCTTCGAGTGGGGACTTAGGAATTGGGGTAGGGCTATATTTATTCTGTAGTCCCAGCCCCATTGGCCTCCCAATGAACCAAAAAAATATTGCTTTCTGTAAATGTTTTAAAGATATCAGATCCTCAGATCTGTTGTCAGTTCCATATTGCTTTGAGGATTCACTGGCTGACTTTATTTGCTTTAGCCAACTGGCAGAGCAATACAAGTTGAAACTGGTCATGGTGAACGCGTCCCTTCCATTGAAGGCCGAGCTCCTCGACTTCGTGATTCTGATGCAATTATTGAGGTAAACAAACATTTCTGTCTCTAATTGCTCTGATATAACTGTATTCCTATGACTGATATCTGCGCACTACATATGCAGTGTAGAGTAACTGAAAGTTTCTTTGAACAGATTATCTGCCAGGACTCTCTAGATGATTCCTCCACAGGAGATGGTGTCCAGGATGCAGCAAATGATGAACCTCAAAGAGATGACTTTAGAGGAAGCGATGTAGCCGAAGATGACATGGCGGAGACAGAAAATGAATATGCTGGTGATTTTCCACAGGCTTACAATGATCGAAAGGGTGGGAGAACACCTCACATGAATTCTGCCCGCAACATGCCTGAGGGAGATGGGGTTTCACCCTTCCAACCCGAAGCATCAGCTCCATACCCCCATGCTGGTTCTAAGGGTCACCCTCCTTCGTACCCTGGTAGGGACTTTGGCACTCCTCGTGAGGAAAGGTATGAATAAGGCTATATCATATTCAATAATTCCATTGTGGCAGTGTAGAATATGTTCAAGGAATGTGTGTTTGTTTGTTTTGTGAAGGGCTGGGTTGGGGTTTGTTAAATTGGGAAATTTAGGGTTTCAGATTGATATGGAATGTATAATTGTTTAGGGTTATGCAAATGGTTGGAGAAAAATGGAGCTTGGTGGCAAAATGGAAAAAATAAGCTGCAGGTGTTTCGGTATGGTGGTTAAATGTTAATAGATTTAGGGTTTCTTTTGAGTGGTTTAATGGGTACAGAGTTGAGAAAGAGTTGCATCAAAGGTGAAAATTAGGGTTGCACTGGTGTAATGATTGGTAGGGTGGCAACGAGAGGAAAGTTGGGGTCTGTACAATAATTATGGTAGTGGCAGAATTCAGAGAAGAATAAGTGTTCAAAACCAAAGGAGAGAAATCTCATAGGAATGCCTTCCACTAAACCAGATACTCTTGATCTATCTTGTGCTGTATGTATTCAGCATCTGCTCATTTTCTCTATTTGTTTTAGTCTTTATATTTCAGATAACAAGAGATTGGCATTTGGACATTTGAAAGCATCTTAAAGAGATTATAATCTTGCTTTTAGAGAATGCACTTAGGATACCATAAATAATGAGTAGTGGTGCTAGCAGGAGCAGCTTGGCCAACTTTACATGCTTTAGCGAAACATGGTTGGAGGATTCAAAAAGATCACAAAAAATATTGAATTGTGAATTAGATGCAGACTGAGTCATGAATAGATGTAAACTGAGTTAATGATTTCTTATTAGAAAAACCAGGAATATGCACATTTCTATGGTCATAATGACACTGCTGTGTGATGCTGCTAGTTATAGTCATTTATTTGGACATTTCCATGATCACAATGACACAGCGTGATGCTGCTAGTAGTTGTCCATTACTTGCCAATATGAAAACTCATATTTGTCTGCCCCATAATTTGGATTGCTTAATGGACCATGGATATTTTTGTCTTTAACCTATTCAGTTATAAATTGTTTTTTCTGATGGTTTTTTTTGTTGTTGGAGAATTTCTTTTAAGTTGTAAATGTCTAACAGACCACAGACTGGCCGTTGTGAATGTTTTATGGGTCAAGAAATTATAAGTTGAAGTTTTCTATTTTGATGTTGGTTTAGCTTTCACTTGTTAAAACTGCACCTGCACTGCTGAAAAAATTCTAATTCTTTCCTCTTCTTCACAGGCAAATGCAGGGAAGATCCCGTGACAGATCACCTCATTTAACTCCTGCTCAAAGCTCACGTGACAAGAAATTTATTGATAATGCGGAGGAAGAATCAACTGAAAGTATGGTTGGTAAACACAGTCTGCGGGTATCATCTCCCATCACAGTTCAGGATGCAAGAGAGTTGAGTTCTGAGAAAAAAGGTGATGCTGAGCCTTTGCAAGCTGAAGGAAGCTCTAGATTGGGAAGGGATGAAATGAGTGAGAATGAAGAAACCACTAATGATACTCCCAAGGATGGAAATATGTACCATTCTACTAGGAAACAAAAAGTAAGTTCTCATGTAGAACAGCCTGCATTGCAACAGCTTGATGATGAGGAAGACTCAAAGGCTGCAAGAAGCAGTGAAAATAGCAAAGCAAGATCAGGCAGTAGCAAAGATTATCAAAAATGGAAGGATGGTGTTGAGGAGGAGGTTGTTCAAGGTGGACGTTCTACACGCTCAGGTAGCATCAGAAGGCACCTTGATGAAAATGAACAGAATTTTCGGAGAAAGGATCGTGATGTGAGACACGAGATGGAAAGAAGTCGTGTCATAATAAGAGGGAGGGAGGATTCTTATCCTCGCAGAGACTTGGATCCTAGCTTGCCCCATCATTTGCATATGAAACATGAGGGCTATGATAGGAGAAAGGAGCGAGAAAATTCTGACATCTCTTGGCAACAAAGAGATGAAGATCCACATAGTAGCAAGCATAGAACTGAAGACAGGAAGAGGGAACTTGGAGATGAAATGGGATCTAGGCACCGGAGTAAGATTCGGGAGACTGAGAGGAGCGACAAAGATGAACATCTTCATCCAAGAAAACAGTTAGAGAATGGCAGCTACAGGATTCATCATGACAAGGATGGTAGTTCACAACACAGGGAAAGAGATGACAGTTTGAAGAGTAGATTTGAAATGGTAGATGACTACCACAGCAAACGAAGGAAAGATGAGGAATATATGAAAAGAGAATATGCTGACAAGGAGGAGATCCTGCATGGCCACAGAGAAAATACCAGTCGCCGCAGGCGTGAAAGAGACGATCAGCAATGGATTAGAGACAATCTTGATGACTATCACTCTGTTAGGCATAAAGATGAGGTCTGGTTCCAAAGAGAGAGGGGTGAGAGGCCGAGGGAAAGGGAGGATTTGTATAGGCTAAAACAATCCAATGAAGAAAACTTACCAAGAAGGGAGAGAGAAGAAGGACGAGCTTCTGCGAGGAGTGGGCGTGGTGTGGATGACAAAGCATGGGCTGGCCATCCTAGGGGGAAAGATGAATATAAAGTTTCTAATAAAGACTACCAACTTAAAGATGCTGTTCGAAGCAGTGAACACCAGAAAAGAAGGGACCGGATGGAGGATGAAAGTCTTTCAAATCATAGGGTGCGGGATGATGTTTATGCACGAGGAAATCAGTTTAGTAGTGATGAGAGAAGATCCAGGCAGGAAAGGTCAAGCACTCGCATCGATCCCACTCTGGACACTTCTGATAACCAGAGGGTGCATGAGAAGAAGCATAAAGAAAACACAAGGAAGAACAAAGAATCTGATGGTGGAGATCATGGCACTTTGGGCCCTTCCAGAAGAAACCAAGAAGACCAGAGTGGTCACAGTGATGAACTGGTATTTTTCATGCTTAGCTCTAGAAAAAATAATGAAATGGAGGAGTAGCAGATAGGGAAATCCTCCTTAAGATGTCAGGTCATTGATAAATGAAGTAATATAGAAAAACGTCTTAGAAGAAAATTGTATTAGTGAAGGTAAAAACATTAATACGAGGACATGGTGTCCTTCTAATGACAAAACTGAGCTAACAGGAACCAACTAGGAACTATCCAAACAGGAGCTTCTCCCTCCCAAGAGCCCTTAAATAAAATGCACAACAGCTGCTTAGTAGATACCAATTCTCTAGACTGCTGTATCTCCAACTGCCAAACAATCCCACAGATACCACATGTCCACAATGTTTTCTCATCCTTTCATGCCCTAAACCCTTCAGGTGGATCAGAATGACCCCCACCCTCCACAAAATAACCTAATTCTCTCTAATCAAGTAGAGCCTGTTCCACATATCCCATGCCGTAACCATGCAAAAAAAAAAAAAAAAATAGTCTGCCTGTTACTGAAGCACATACTAAGGAGAGAAAAGCCTTGTGAGGCCATATCACTTGAAGCAACTCTGATGATATATGAACTGATATCCAGCATGTGCAAAAATACTCTTAAGATATATGTATGTGTTATCGGGTTATAGTCTTACACATGCTTCAGTATCTCATCTTTACCAATGCAGGTATAGGGGAGATCAAGGTACATGGGCAGGTAGTGCTGCAAATTCTTAGGGTTATGCTTAGGCATGTCGAGCTGTTTTGACTGTTAAGATTTCTTGAAATTAGTTCACAATGGTGTGCTAGATTCAGATCTGATTTTCTTTATGGGAACTTATTTATTTTTAGATTCTTGAAATTAGTTCACAATGAGAGCTTAGACAGGGGTTTCATTTTCTTTAGGGAAACTATTTTTTTTTACTCTCAGATTTCCTTTAGTATATGTACTCTGTCCCATAGCAACTCATTCGGTTGTCGACTAGTTGGCCTCTTGCTGATTGATTTAGAAAGTGCCTTGAGCTGAGCTGGTGCTGTTCATCTTTTACTTTTGCTAGATTTTAAAACGCTCTCGTGCGCCAGGAAATGGAGACGCTGGGATCTTGATCCAACGGAACTCTTCCAAAAGGCACAAGGAAGATGCTTCCTCAGATGATGAACAACAAGATTTAAGGAGAGGACGCTCAAAATTGGAACGTTGGACAAGCCATAAAGAGAGGGATTATAACATCAGCAAGTCATCAGCTTCCTTAAAGTTTAAAGAGATTCATAGGAATAGCAATGGCGGATCCTTAGAAGGTAGTAAACTTCCCAATGAACTTCCCAAGAAAGTTGAGATTGTTGAGAAGCATACCAAAGTCGAGACTGTTGAGAAGCATCCTGTGAGCGAAGAGAAAGATGTTGCTGAAGTGGTAAATAAGGATACTGATATGAAGCCATCAGAGGACCGGCACCTGGACACGGTTGAGAAGTTGAAGAAGCGGAGCGAGAGGTTCAAGCTTCCGATGCCAGGTGAGAAAGATGCCCTTACAATAAAAAAGATGGAGAATGAGGCACTACCTTCTGTCAAACCCGAGACCCCTGCAGATTCAGAGATTAAACCAGAGCGGCCTCCTCGAAAACGAAGGTGGATCAGCAATTGAAAGCGAAGTTTGAGAATACATGTTCAAGTGCATTGCTTTATTAATTTTGAGGGCCTTGTTTAATCAATCACCTTGAAGATCCTGTCATCTGCCAGTGATTTAAGATGGCTTCCAGGGATGGCCATGTGCCTCTGCGACTGTGCTAAAATTTCTGTAACCATGTTTTGGTTCCATACTTATTTGACATTTATGTGTACATACTGATAGATGTAACCTAAACTGGTCACTCACTGATACTGGCCCACGAATTACTTTATAGTATCAATTTGAACTGCATTACTCAGATTTAACCTGCAGCGGGGTGAGGGTCAAATACCAGATCCACAAATGCTGTTAACACGATGGCCCTTGCGGAAGCCATTGCCCTTGAGACGAGGCAGTAGTTCAATGTTGGGAATCTTCTGGATATGGCTATGGGTTTGAAAGAAATTTGTATGGAGCACTGGGGCAGCACTTTTGCATGCTGGTAGGGATTTTCACGAACTGGTGATATTACTATTATCTGCATCTTGTATGTTGATTCATCATTCCCAGCCTTTTTATTTGGGGGCAGGATCTGGGAATGCGATCAGAGATCCGTTTTTGTATTATAGGAATTGAGTTATAGGAGATGATCAAAGGGGAGGAGAAATAAAATATGAGTGGATGTCCTTCACCTTTAATGACTTATTGTTTTCCTGTTTATTTTTGTATTTTAAAATTTTAATTTTTTTTATTTCAAATTAATATTTTTTTTTTAGTATTTTCAAGTAATTTTGGTGTATTAAAAATAATTTTTAAAAAATAAAAAAATATTATTTTAATATATTTTTAAATAAAAATATTTTAAAAAACAATCATAATCACATTCTTAATTCTTAAATAAATGATAGTGTGTTTGGTACTAGTATGGTATTGTGAAATATTTTAAGATAATAATTTTTATTTTTTAAAATTTATTTTTGATATTAATATATTAAAATTATTTTAAAAACATCTAAAAATAAATTTATAATAAAAAAATTATTTTTTTAAAAGTTTTTTTAAATATAAAAACAAAAGGATTTAGCAAGGAGTAGTGCGTGTTTCAGGTTGAGATTACCACTATATGATTAAATCTGTATGTACAAGATTCCACAGGTCTTTGATCTATCTTTAAAAATATTTCAAATTATGTCTATTTGTAGCAAATGTGATCTTAATGGAGCCAATGTTAACATCGTTCTGGTAAAAATAAAATTGATTTTTAAAGTTATTTTTTTAGAAATATATTAAAATAATATCTTTTATTTTTAAAATTTATTTTTAATATCAAAAAAATAATAATAAAAAAGCTAAAATTCTCTTAAAATCTTAGTTTAGAAAAAAAATATAATTTATAATTTACTTTTTAAATCTAGAATCATAAAAGCTACCGCTATACTACGGGGTGTTTAAAAGTGTGGTAGCGGATGCTTTTCAAAATATTTTTTTCTCAAAAATAAATTAAAATAATATATTTGTTTTATTTTTTAAAATTATTTTTGACACTTGCATATCAAAAATATCTAAAAATATTAAAAATAAAATATATTTAATTTTTTAAGATATTTTTAAAATACAAAAAATAAAAAATAAAAAATCCAAAGTAAACAGTAACCTCCCAATTGGTAAGAATCTTAATTTTCCTACAGGTAAGAGAAGTGGTCTGTTTTATTTACTTTTAGTGATAATTACAAAAAATAAAATAAAAAAATCCTATGATTTGTTCTTAGGTTTTCTTTCTATAAATTACATTGAACATAAAAAATTATAAAAAGGATGAAATGACCAAAATGGCCTCATATATTACGAATTAATCATCGCACACGATCACTCTCTCTTCCTCCCTCTCTCATCGCTCAGCACTCTCTCCCTGTTTTCTACTTTCTCTGACTAAAACGAAGAACTGAAGTCGAAATCAACAAATCATCTGCTTTCTCTGATTTCCTCTCGTGTTGATTCCCTTTTGTGTCTGGAACGCAACAATCTTGGTCTCTCTATCTCTCTCTCTCCCCCCCTCCCTCCTGGAACTCAAGAACACAGGTAAGAGTTTTCTTTTCGATCGAGACTTTGAATAATGGGTTTAGGAAATGTTTTTACCATTATATAACCTAACTAGGCATGTTTATATGGAAATTGATCAAAACCCTCAATTTAATTTCTGGGGTTACTGTTCACAGAACCATAAATACGATTCCTGCCTTTGTTGTCCTTCATGGATGGTTTCTGAATATGGAACTTGAAGTTGAATAGCTTTGACATTGTGTCTGCGTTTGTCTGGTTAATGGATGCTCATGAACTGTGTGAAAGGCTTTGTCTGTTCGTATTTTTTAGAATCCAAAATAGAGGTTTGAATTTTAAGGTGTGTATGAATTTTAAGGTTTGAATTTCAAGACAACACATGCATCGCATATTATCAGTGTGTGCTTTCCTGTTGAACTAGGATATGATATAGGCACTGACGTTACATTTATCTATAGTTTCTCATTGAATCTTTGTTTATGGTAGCATTTAACTTTTGTTCTCCTCTGAGCGTGGTTGAATCTTGCTTGCATATAAATATGGGTAGAAGATCTTCCTCGTTTTCGTTTTGATTTGTTCATTTATTTCGTGGAGTATAGCTTCCTCTGTGCGTGTAGTTAGTAACAATGGGGAAAACATACCCCTCACCAACCCAGAAATAAAATAAAATAGACACAGATTGCTCTTTTAAATGTTCAAGTTAGTCCAATTAGTTTATAAATTGTGCAATTACTAAACAATGGTTTTTGAAATTGCAGAGTGGTGCTGGCATTTTCTCTTCTCGACAATCTACCCAAACTACCATGCATTGAATATTATGGATCGGTGACTGTGATGTGAAATCATGTGTTTTTGTTTTAACTTTTTGAAGCAACAAGAACTTGGATAATGGCAAACTTAAATATTCAGATTTTTTTTACTTTTTTGGTCGAGGATGTAAAATGTTATTGAACATGTAAACCTTAGGATGTAAAGTGTAATTTATGAAAGTATGGAGGGAAAGTGAAATTTAGAGCAAACTATAAGTGGTTTTTTGTAAGTATCCCTAACTTTTATCCAACATTTTGTAAATGTTGTATGTGAAAAGAAAGTGCACGCAAATAGTATACAAGGTGTTTGATCATTTGCCTCAGTGTAGTTGTGGATATTGATTTGGTTTCTTTATGGAAGAAGTCAAGTGATTTTTGTTCTTTTTTCATTTGGATATCTTGATTAAATTTTGAATCTTAGTTTTGGGTTGTTAATGTTTTAGTGATACAATAGTTCTTGTGAATACTGGCCAGTTTTTATGTTGGTTCCATGATGGGATGTGATGATAAAAGATTTCATACGATTGGAAGTGGTCTTTACATTATTTTTTAAAAAACTATTTGGGATGGTTTTTGGTGATAATTTGGGTTTTATTTGTACTGGATGATGCTGTGGTCTTCTGGTGTCATTAATGACTGTGTGTTAAGGCCAAACTCAACTTGCATAATTTCGTGCTTCTTAGATGACTTAAATGAAAACTTCTTATTAACATATGCAGTTGTGTGCTTCTGTGGCTTTGGTTAATCCTTAATTATATTTTCCTTTTGGTTGTTGACTTCTTTCTCTATCCATCTTGAAGTTATCCTGCACTTTGATGATAAATGGGATAATTTTTCAAATTTTCTTTTTTGTTTTCTTGTTGAGCACTGGTTGTCTAGATTCTAAAGTTTCTTTTGGATTTCAAACAGGTGAAAGTTTGTGTGCAAAATCTTGAACGACAGCACACTTTCAATTTTTTAAGCCTCAATGTCGCTTCGGAAAGCACCCCTCCCTCGGATCCTTCTCGACAATGTATCGTGCATGAGAAATGCCCAGCAAATCTTGCGGCATGTAAACGTCTCTGTTCATGATGGTGGGGCGCTTGTACTGACAGGCAGCAACGGTTCGGGCAAGAGCACTTTTTTGCGAATGTTAGCTGGTTTTTCTAAGCCTTCTGCGGGTCAGATACTTTGGAATGGTCATGATGTGACTGAATCTGGAGTGTTCCATCAGTACAAGCTTCAGCTCAACTGGCTCTCCCTGAAAGATGCCATCAAGGAAAAGTTTACTGTACTTGACAATGTTCAGTGGTTTGAACTTCTTGAGGGCAAGCAAGGGAATTCTCTGCCTGCTATTGAGTTGATGGGGCTTGGAAGATTAGCAAAGGATAAGGCAAGAATGTTGTCCATGGGTCAGCGAAAAAGGCTGCAGCTTGCAAGGTTACTGGCGATTGACAGGCCAATTTGGTTGCTGGATGAGCCTTCTGTTGCATTAGATGATGACGGGGTGAGGTTGCTTGAGTACATTATCGCAGAGCATAGAAAGAAGGGAGGGATTGTGTTTGTTGCGACTCATCTACCAATTAACATTGAGGATGCCATGTACTTGAGGCTGCCACCAAGGTTCCCCAGAAGGATGACCTTGGTAGATATGCTCGATCGTGCAGAAATCTCATAAAACAGGAGATGTATATTTCTGCTCTACTGCACATTGATTTTTTCATTGCATCCGAACTAGCTGTCTTCATTTGACGAGTTGAGCTTCTGGTGAGTTATTCCAAAATAGTACATGCCAGTTGATGCAAGGCAGATGAGTGAAGTCTTCCGTCTTTTCTAATTTCCTGAAATTAGTGTTGTGATTCTTACTTAGATTTCATCAGTGACACAAGGAGCGTATAGTTTTCTTTTATTTTCCCCTTGTAATTTTGGATCCTCGAGGAGAAATGAGGAATGAGAAGTCACACAGCTAGTTTTTTTCCAAAATAATGTTGAATTTGGAAAGATGTTGGACAAAAGGGCTCGAGTCCAAAATATATATAAGAATCACACAATTATTAAGACTATTAATTGCATTGCTGTGTGCTCGTACAATTAATTAAGGGAAAACTAATTGTGTAAAATAAGCATCCTTCTCTCTGCTGCTGCTTTGAATTCTCAAGATACAGCAAACAAATTTAAATTAATTTTTT
>Ga0325414_1000449_pt1 | contig 33161 bp, 16 predicted proteins | sample PopdelMetagenome_8_FD_206183 | JGI IMG/M metagenome (GOLD analysis project Ga0325414, IMG submission 206183) | Populus deltoides microbial communities from Bellville, Georgia, United States - Leaf-PdKOR-R3 | ecosystem: Host-associated > Plants > Phyllosphere > Phylloplane/Leaf | place: USA... | reverse complement strand
TTGGATTAACTAGGTTAATCCATGGCCTAGGCTTTGAACCAGGCAATGAATTTTGAGATTGATTATGGAATGAGTTGAGTTTTATAACTATATGATTTCCACTAGTCTGTTGGCAATAGGAAAGGAAAAGACCATGTCAGCAACATAAAAGCTACAATCAGCACAACTGGATCCTTGTAACGGAGAGGCAAGAGAGTATAATAATAACAATCACGAAATAATAAAAAGGAAATAATTGTTTTTAAAAAAGAAATAAAAACAAAAATAAAATAAAGACAACTCTTTTCCTGGTTATGCTTTTGCAGTAGCCGGTGCCTTGGTCTTACCAATAGCTGATGCCTTGTCTCTTCAACTCACATGGCATCTAATCCTCAGCCATCAGGTTTGTCTTGAAAAACAACAAAAACCCATCTTTCTGATTCTCTCAAATTATGATTTAAGCTTTATGTGCTTACCCTTTTTATTTTGAGATGATCTTTGTAGTTGAAATGAAAGAGGATTGATTTATGGGTTTGGGATATTAGCAATCAAGAGATGATGGGAGGTTTTGTTTGGTTTTAAAGATGGGATCTTTATGGGTTTTTGATTGTAACTATGGGTTTGTAAAGTTGCGTTGTGTTTGGTAGGTGAGAAAATGTGAAAGAAAAGAAAAGAAGAAATGGGGTATTTTTTATTTGATAAAGGAATATTGGGTTTGGTGTTGGTGACAATTACAATAATAGTTTGAAGGTCTTTTTAGGTTAGAAAATTGTGAACTTTTTTTTATGGGATTTTGTCTTTGATGATGGAATAGAATTTCTTCAGATTTTTTGTTAGGACTATGAGTTGAAGTTGTGAAATCCAAAAGGTTCTGTAATCATGTGGAGACTTGTTCTGATTCTAAGCTATGCTCGAGTTGTTTTTGGAAGATGCTTAGGAAACATGATTTTTAGCTTTTTGTGTAAAAGTTTATTCTTTCTTTCTCTCTCTTGCATTGACTTTGATCACTGCCTTCTCTTTTTGCATCTTTTTTGAATGTCTCAACTTGCTGTGATTCATTTTGTGAAATGTTGATTATGCTGAAAATGTACTTTCCTTGAGCTGAACTTAACTGCCAAGATGCTTGTTATTAGCTTTGTAAAAATCAAGTCATTTATCTTCTCTACATACAATCTTTTGGTCTTGCTAACTCTTTTAGGTGTATTTTAATTTTCCTTTGCTTTACTTTGTAAGATTTTTTTTCTGTGAGATAATCATGTGGTTGGATATTGCAGCTAACAATCCTCCTCCAAAACCATGGGAGCAATCTGGTGGTTCTTCTGGTGCTACACCTTTTAAACCACCATCAGCTGGCAGCACAAGTGATGTTGTTGAAGCATCAGGAACTGCAAGACCTGGAGAAATTGTTCAAAGTTCAGGTAATACCACAAATAACACAAATGCTGTTGGTAGGCCTCTTCCTGCAAGACCTTGGGAGCAGAGTTATAGCACAAGCAACTATGGAGGTGAGTAATGATTAGCAATATAAAGTTTTACTCTACGGTCTGATGGTTGAATCTTTTTTAACTTTTTTTTTCCCTCTTAACCTGACTCAGGTTATAATTCCACTCTGAACTATAATTCCGGATATGGTTCGGGGACCTATGGCTCATCATATGGTGGGGTTGGAGGATCATATGGTGGGATTGGAGGATCATATGGTGGGGTTGGAGGATTATATGGTGGCGGGATGTATGGAAACAGCATGTATCGAGGTGGGTATGGTGGGCTTTATGGTTCTGGGATGAATGGTGGTGGAATGTACAATAGTGGTTTTGGAGGCGCAATGGGTGGTTATGGAATGGGCATGGGTGGTCCTTATGGAGTTCAAGACCCTAATAATCCATTTGGTGAACCTCCATCTCCTCCGGGGTTCTGGATTTCATTTCTTCGAGTGGTAAGACATGGTTTTCTTTTGACTAGTTATATATCCTGTTTCGAGAAATGGTTGGAGGTGTAGATATATTTTATTAATAGACTTGGCTCAGCTAAAGGTTTATCAAACTCGTAGTTGGTTAAGAGCTGAGACTTCTTCAAATTAGATTATCAATAGTCTAATGGATTTTTATCTGTGTTTTACTTGGTTGCATCGATAAAAAAAACTTGCAGCTTTGTATGAGGCAATAAAATTGTTTTGCTGCTTGTACTAAGATTGTCTACTGCTTACTCTTGAACTCTTTTTTCATGGTTGCAAATTGCTACAATGTTATTAATTAGTTCACCAACATTTCTAGTTAGTTAAATACATTTTATTCTTCTCTGGACATTCACCATTTTCTCAATGATGGCAGTTGCAAGGAGTGGTGAACTTTTTTGGCCGCTTATCAATTCTCATAGACCAGAATACACAGGCTTTTCACATGTTCATGACTGCGCTTCTCCAGGTGTTCTCCCTATCTTTTTCCTTGCACTTTGTTATTTACTGGATAAGTGATTTCCAATCAAATGTTTCTTAACATTTTCTAGCTCTCTACACTTTAGCTTCTTTCTGTTTCTGATATGCCATTGAGCATGAACAAACCTATGCCATCCAACTTGATAGTATTAACTAGTTCTCTTTCACTTAAGCTACCTACTGCAAAGGTGTTAACCTTAGTGGTAAGTTCTGTAATTGAGTGTGATCACGATCACTTAATGGTATGCATTACACTTGGAAGCAATTTCTTCCACTGTTTGTGAGAGTGCATGTATTTAATTCCCATTTCATATTTAAGTGCAGTGTTAATGGCTGGAGGGCTTTTATTGTGTTTCATAGTATATCACTTTCTCTGAGTTGAAGTTTCTAGACGGCCATCTTTCAAAATTCAAAATTCTTTGAACTGCAGCGCAAGGAACATCTGTCTTTTGCTGTCCAAATCCTTAGTTAATTGTTGTTCTTTTGTCAGCTTTTCGATCGCTCAGGCATGTTGTATGGAGAGTTGGCTAGATTTGTATTGAGGGTGCTGGGGATCAGAACAAAGCCCAGAATGGTCAACCCACAAGGTCCCAATGGACTTCCTCTTCCAGGACCTGAAGGTACAAATGCGAACTCTCGCTACATTGAAGGACCAAAGGCTGCTCCAAGTGGTTTTTGGGACAATGTTTGGGAGAATGATGCTGGCAAATGAGGAAATAACATCTCTTATGGAGTGAATCTGATATTCTTTATTGATAGAAAAGACATCTCTGGTGTAATCCTCAGCGACATGGTTTGCACATGGAACTTTCAGTGTGAAATGAAATGTAATCTTTGTAACCTTAGCAAAAACAAATTGTATTTAATCTAAATTTAATAGCGAGAACAATTATTGGTGTGCTGAAAACTTGGTTTGGATGTTGGATTTAACTGTGAAGGTTCGTCATCAAATTTGTGAACTTGAGTTGAAAGGTTTATCTACGCTTGATGGGGAATAAGAAAAGGCACTAAAAACCAGCACAACTCAACAATGCAAGAAAATGGAGTTTTCGATATTGACATTCTTTTATCATATATAAATATTTCCAGCTTCCATAGGGGTTAGAAAATCAAAATGTAAGGAAAATGGGAAGATACAAAACAAACGTGCTAGTTCTTTCTCATAACTTGACTGCAATGTCAAAGTATTCATGTTGAGGCAAAATTTTAGCTGTTCCAGATCAACGAACAGCAAATGGTTATTACATCGTGTGATTTTAATTGTAACAGCTTCACTGAACTCTGGTCAAAATTGACGATGAAGTTGCTGTCTTCGAGTAAGCTTGTCCAAAATCCTTCTTGGATGGGGGCACGGGTATGATTCATCTAGCCAACCTTGATCACAAAACATGGCTGTTAGAACAGGCGATTAAAATCCTGTCGCAACTCTGTGTAATGACCAGTCATAATTGATGAGGGTGTTACCCATCTTTGTTGCCGTCCAAAATGGCTTTCCTTGGCAGTTCACAACTCATTGCTAAACATTGGGAAGAATGGAGAAAATCTTAAAATTGCAAGCTTGAATGACAAACCAAGCAGCTTATATTTTTTTCTTTTGTTGTTGGAATGCTCTGAAATGTTCCATGAAAGTCTTGAAGAGTTCTGCTATGTGGCCATCATCTCCTTTAACCTTGTGCTCTCACTGCAGTCACAAGATCCCAAATATCAATGCTATCGACAAAAAAGATCTAGATACATTACAGTTCATTTTACATAATTCTATTTCTTCCTAATGCTGCATTTATTAACATTTTTTAAGCCCGGTATCGAAAAAACGCTCAGTTTCATTCTATAACTTATAGTATTGCATCAAAATGTGGACTGGACACACCAGTATTATGCATTAAGTGATAAGAAAAAGAGAATCAAATTCTATTATTCAGTAAAATTTAGAGAAGAAGCTACATACCTCTTCGGGAGGGAAGGTAGTAACTCTTCAACAACTTGAGCAATATCTGAACCAGCCACATTATTCTCAGAAGATTTCTTTCTTTCTTCTGCAAATAAAATGGAAGACCTCATTAATTGCATTCCTAGCATAGGCAATATAGGATCATAGAGTAAATACCAGGCGGACCATACTTCCACAATCAATTCCTTAATAGGTTTACCTAGTAACTATTTGTTTCTAAAAAAAATGCAAAATAAGTAAACCAGATCGCTAAAATGATGAATTAGACAATTATTGGAAAAATATTCCATAGCAGATTCTATCCTCTAGAATTTTGTGCAATGAAAGCAGACAAAAGAAAGGAAGGAAAAACGAAGGTGATATGGTTAATGATATTTAACGGGTACCCCAGTGGCATTTGCTTTACTTAGTATGCAGATTGCGCACCAAAAATACAACATAAAAAACAAAAAACAAGTCAAGGTGAGTTGTCAAATCAGACACATGAAAAAAATATTGATACTTGAAGCAGCAATATTTTAGTCTCTCTCAAAGCATGATTAACCGAGCGACGAGCAAAGGTTTGACTCACAAACTTCGCTTGTCAGAAGAGGATTGATTTTAACTCTTACTATTAAAGATACCATGTGTTTTCTAAGACTTCGAACATTTCTGTCAGTTCACTTCCAATACAGGGTAAAATTTAACCAGAGTGACAACCATAATAGCACCATCTTTATGTTCTCTCTGGGATAATTTCTATAGTTAGTGTGGCATGCATATTTGAAAAAAAGAAAAAACAAGTTCACTACCTTGATTTTCTTTGCTTGACTTATCACCTCTGAGATAAGAAATATCTCCCAAATCTAAATCCAAGCCCTCTTTCCGTGCCAGCCCCTCCATTAAGTAACCAATGAGATTGTAAGCAACCATACTTGTCTCGTCACAGATCTCTTGGATGCCAAGGTATAGGTTACCACTCATGTTTTTCCCTTTCAAGCAGAAGGTAGAAGGTGGTGATACATCCTGAGAGTTTCCTGGATCAATTGCAGCACCCTTTTCAGGTTCATTTCTAATTGAAGAATGGACTTTTGAATTTCCAATTGGAGAATGGTGCACGGACAAGTCATCTTCATTTACACTAGATGTCCCAAATGTTGCTATGCTCAACTTACTGACATCTACATTATGATTTCTTGTTTCATGGAACAGAGTAGGACCACAACTTGTGTCAGGGTTTGAGATAGGTGGAGAGGAGTCCATTGGTATATGCTCCCCACAACTCTCTTCTTGGTAATTCCAATCAATTGAATATGATTTACCTTCACCAATATTTTGATGACCAGAGACAAAATCATCATCTCCACCATCACTTTCTTCCGACTCTTCCACATAAGCATCAGCAAAATCCTCATCATATTCATGATGAGGAAAAACATCCCAAACCACCTGCTTTATCTCAGAACTTAAACCTAAAATGCATTCCACCTCTTCTTCAATTTGCTCCTTCGGGTAGCATCCACTCCGGGTTTTGCAAGAACTCCTGTTGATAATAGCAAGAGCTTCTGTTAAAGGTTTAGGAACGGTACTAAACTCACTGCACTCGAAAAGATATTCTGTTAACAATTTATTCATCGCTGTTCGCAGACTTCCTTTTGGAACATCAGCCTTTGGGTCCAGCAGAAGCTGCAAGGTTTGCACCTCCGGTAATTTAAGCTTCTTCATTCCTAGTAACCAGAGAGCCTTCAATATCTCATTCTGCAAGACTTTTATTTCTGGAGAGAATTGACAGAAGTCGTTCAAAGAGGAATTTAGAGAGCCTGATGTTAGCTTTACAGATAAACCTGCAATCCCAAGTGCTTTGGCTAGTGGTTCCTGCAGCTCATCCCCTCCACCAATTTCTGAAAGCATTTTCTCGCTAGTCTTCCTTATGTAATGAATCACACTATCTCGACAGCGATTGTATTTCTTCTTCAGTAAACGGGGAATGCTTGCTGGGACACCACTAAGTTTTCTGCGCATAGCAAGCAGGGCTTCAGTTGGCAAGTCCTCTAGTCCATCCAGTACTTGAATAGCTGCAGAATGATGCGATTGAAATGTGGAATTCACCACTGCCAAACAATTCTCTCTAAAATTTTGAGGGCTATTGATTAGTTGATACAGCAGCATCAAAATTTCTGTTTGGTCATGATCGCAATTTGGATCCCTAAGAAATCTTGATTGTTTAATCACCTCTTTCATTTTTTTACGAGTGGTTTCAAAATTGACTGCACCTCCTGTAAGTAACATAGCAATAAGGTGAAGCCCTTTATTGTTCAGAGCATCCAAGCGTGATAAGAGCATTCTTTTCATCTTGGTTCTGTCAAATAAGAGTTTAGAGTCTGGAGCAATATGAGCCTCTCTTTTAGCATTAGATGCGCCAAAAGCTTCTTCAACATACTCTTTTACTTTCTCATAGAATATCTGGTGAACAAAACATGCAAAATATGAATGTCAAAACTTCAGGATGTATGGCAAGCCACACAAGCTAGAGAGAAAAACATATTCATGCTCAAGGGTTCGCAGATAATATAAATCTCATCTACAACTAAGATAAAATCATCACCTTTTAAAACCATCTTAAAGTCCAAATTCTTTTCTAATTAATTAACACGGACAGAACAATATGCAATTCATATTTCCCCTTCATGCCTCCTTTCCATTCACATGGAGACCATGAAAAAAAAATTCTACAAAGCTCTTTGAAATTCCACACAAATACAACAAAAATAAAGTGTATAAACTACTCATCACCCTGACTTGAACACTAACTATTTCCCAATAAAACTAAAAGCCCACTTCCAATTACTCATTGTTCATATGATCACCCTGACTTATACACCAACTATTTCTCAATAAAATTAAAAACCCACTTGCAAATTATCATTATTAATATAAACCCTGACTCAAACACTCTCAATGAAACCAAAAACCCACTTCTAATTACTCATTATTGATATAATCCCCTGACTTCAACACTAAATATTTTCCAACAAAAACAAATACCCACTTGTAATTCAACTTACATCATCATCCCTTTGCAAATATTCAGGCACAAACCTAGAAACACTACAAAAAAAAACACAAATTATTACTATAATTATCATAAAAAAATAATAAAAAGTAACCAAATGTTAAAAAAGAAAAAAGAAACTGACTTACACATATTTATGAAAATTTTTGTCTTCAGATTTTGAAAAAGGCAGTCCTAATAACCACCTGCATTTCAAAAGACCCAGTTTGGTTAGTAGCTTGAAAAGTTGAAAAAGTTTTGATCTTTGAAGCTGAATTGGAAGCAAACTGACCTTCTTTTGAGCTTAAGAATCTTCTCTTTGTGTTTTTCATGTGTAATTATAGCTTCCCCATCTGTTCGGTAAAGCCCTAATTTGGCTTCCATTCATTAGAAATTAGGGGTTTTGATTTTGAGGTTTTAGCACAAGGAAGCTGGGCGAGAGAGTTGTTTTATATATATAGAAAAAAATCAAATGTGAAAAAACAATTACGTGGGCCAGGGAAGTAGGCTAGTCAGGGCCCATTTTATTTAACAGGTACTACATGAAGCCCAAGTACCCTACACTAAAGCTTGGGCTAATAGATAGATATTTGGGCTTCCAAATGGAGACCGGGCCCATAATCAGTGGGTATCGTGGGAAAATTGTAGAGCTGTCGCCAGGCACCACCCATGATACCTGGTAATGAGAAAATGCCGTTTGTGCTATATGCTTATATTTTAAATGATTTTTTTATTTGCGTTTAGTTTTAAATTTTTTTTCTTAGAAGAAATTGTCATAAATATTTTTTATTAGAATTTTTTTTAAAAAAATTCTTTTATTAAAAGAAATTGTCATAAATACCTTTTATTGGAAATAAATTTTGATTTAAATCAAAATTTTATTTTAGAATTAAGTAATTTTTTTTTGCTTTAATTAAAAGTTAACATTTTTAACTCAATTTTTTTAATAGTGATTTGTATTATTTTTATTTCTCAAATGATTTAATTATTTTCTTCTAAGCATACTTCTAACTCAACAATTTTTTGTAAAAAGTTATTTATAAAAAACTTTTGAATTGACTCAAAGTTAAAAGTTATATATATATATATATAATTCATTCAAAAAAAAAAAACTATGCATTTATTAATTTCTCTTTTCATTTACACATTTTGAGTAAGTATTTGTGTATGCCGGTCTAATAGTTTATTCTTTAATATGAGATTCATATTTCTAATATAAAAAACTCCTATTTTATATATAAGAAAAAAAATATTTTAATCTAAAATTTAATGCTTGAAGTGTGAGGCTTTGTAAATAGTTTTGTATTAATTAGTTATCTAACACTTGAAAAGAAGAAGAAGAGGTATATGCGAGCTTTATTGATAGTATTAGGTTATTTTCAAATATATTAAAAGAAATGGGGAAAAGTAATAGTGCGCTCAGCATTGTTCTTCTTGACCCGGTTCAATTATTCATTGTACTGTCTATATTAACAATATATATATATATGGATAATGGAACTTTTTATATTTATAAGCTCATTCTTTGAAGTTATTTTAGGTAACTAAAAAAGAAACTAAAAGAAGAATAACCATGTTTAACAAAAAACAAACTAAACATACCCCTATTCAGTCATGTAATTTGAAAAAGAAAACTTACTTGTAAGAATTCATTTTCTTATTCCTGAATCTCTTACTTCAGTGCCACTTCAATTACTAGAATCAAAGTGATATTCCACAGTATGAACATCTTTGTAAATCTTGTTAAAGTAATGTAGAGAGTCAAGATGGGAGAAGAAAAAGAGAAAACTATGTTCTTTCAATAATGAAAAATTTATTAATCCATACGGGTTTTGTCCATTTATATATTATTAGAGGAGGCGGTTACTTCCTTTAGTAACTTCTCTAATAACTTGAACCAGACCTATCCATCATGGGCGGACCAAGCCTAACCCAATAACCAACATCTCCCACTCGCTCATGAAGGACCGAATCTCTCTAATACATTATACTTCAAACTTGCACAAGAATTTCATACTTGACGAACGGACCGTGTGACCTGAAGCATACAGTGAAAGGAGCTCCAATATATAAACCTAATACAGGCCATATAGGAGACATCAACCTCATAATTAATTATTTCTTAAAGTGTACTAATATACCCCAAGTATTTTTAATTACACATGACTGAATATAATTCAATCTCTCAAGAATTTTCATATTTAATCCATCATTACAATTACAAGTATTCTAAATCATATCAAATCTATTCAAGTGATATGATCCCGGTCGGTGAATACAAGTAACAAGTGTAGAACTAAAATTACCTTTTCTTTCGCTCTTATATCAATCAAATCTGAATTAACTCGCTTTCCTAAAAGTATTCCTTTAAGTCGAATCATTCCATGACTATAGGATATACTCCTAAAGTAGCGATCATTAATACATCACCTCATGATATAGTCAAAAGTCACAAAGGGTAAGATTTTGAGATCTTAGATATGATCTTCAGGACTCATATAATAAAGAAGCAGGGATCCATTCTTTATTCCTGTAATGGTCGCTAGCACATGTAATATGAAGTACATGCTATAGAGGAGCTTACTCTTTTCTTTTCTTTTCTTTTCTTAAGAAAAAGAGTGTATGTCGTTGCTCTCCTTGTTAGAGGAAATACACTATACAAGTCTTAGTCTTGATGATAAAAACATACGCTTCAAATCAGAAATTCTCATTTGCTCATTTTTCATTAGTGGCAGATGAATAATTTCATACTCGGCTTCAATCATAATAGACACATGAATGGCGGGAATTCATTCATACTGATTCTTTTATTTAAGAACCTCATCTTGGTCCCAACTAAGGTGACTTTTTAATAATCATTTTGAGTTAAAATTGCTCCCACTACGCCCAAGTTGCTTATTGAGCATTAAAACTCAAATAGTCTCAACTCTACTCACCTTACAAGTGCTAGAGGTGATTGCTCATGTGAGTGAGCCAATCTAAGTCTATCGACATATTATAACAAATTGTACTATACAATACTCACAATATATCCATGAAACAAATAACGAATAAAATGATATTCTAATTTAATCATCACTCAATCACTGTAAGCTTTCGTATGATCCTTAAAACTAATTATATTACTAATTATATTCTATATAGGCCAAGGGATCTCATATGTCTAACAAATACATCCCTTGCTATTGGTTTTGTGAGTGGATCTGCAACCATAGAATTTGTAGAAATGTATTTTAGGATCACATATTGTTCAGTAATTGCTTCTCTAATGTAGTGATATCTCATTTTGATGTGTTTGGTCTTTCCATGGTATTTTGGATCTTTGGCCACAGCTATTGCAGCAGTGTTATCACAGTAAATTGTCACTGGGTCTGATGTTGATTTGATAATTTTCAAATCATACAAGAAATTTTTTAACTAAACAGCATCTTGTGTTGTTGCGGAACAAGCTACATACTCAGCCTCCATGGTAGATAAGGCTATGTAGGATTGTTTTTTGCTCCTCCGTAGTATTGCACTATCATTAAACAAGAAAGCACATCCTGAAGTTGATTTGGATTGGTCGATATCTCATCTCCAATCAGCATCAGAGAAACCAATCAATCGTAAGTCTTTCTTTCCTTGGTAACATAGCATGTAATTTGAAGTTCCTTTCAGATATCGTAGAATCCTTTTGACTGACATCCAGTGTTTATGACCAGGGTTTGATTGATATCGGCTAACCAATCCAATAACATAACATATATCGGGACGTGTGCACATCACTGCATACATCAAACTACCGACAACACTAGCATAAGGTACTCTGAACATTTTCTCCTTTTCTTCTAGAGTCTTGGGACACATATCACAACTTAGGCTCAAACTTTTATCAATAGGGGTGTCCATTGGTTTGCTATCTTGCATGTGATAGCGTTCTAACATCTTTTTGATATAAGTCTCTTAACTTAAACCCAAAAGTCTTTTAGCGCGGTCTTTTATGATTTTCACACCAAGTACATAGCTGGCCTCACCCATGTCTTTCATTTCAAAGTTTGATGATAACCACTTTTTAGTAGTATCAATCATCTTTTTGTTATTTCCAACTATTAAAATGTCGTCAACATATAAGGATAATATTTAAAAACTATTGTTAGAATGTTTTAAATACACACAATGATCTTCTTCCATCATTGCAAAACCATCTTTAAGGATAGCTTGATGAAACTTAACATTTCATTGTCTAGAGGCTTGCTTAAGACCATATATAGATCTTTTAAGCTTGCAAACTTTGCGCTCTTGTCTTTTAGTCTTGAATCCTAAAGGCTGATCCATATAGATCTCCTCATTTAGTTCTCCATTGAGAAACACAGTTCTAACGTTCATTTGATATAACTCTAAGTCCATATGTGCAACGATAGCTAAAATAAGGCGAACTGAAGTAATCCTTACAACTAGTGAGAATGTATCTTCATAATCAATTCCCTCTTCTTGAGTGTAGCCTTTTGCTACTAGTCGAGCCTTATAACGTTCTATTGACCCGTCTGCCTTACGTTTAATTTTAAGAACCCATTTATTTTCAATGGATCTTCGTCCTGACGATAAATCAACCAAGTCCCAGACTTGATTAATTTTAATTGACTCCATTTCTTCTTCCATAGCTTTAATCCATTCACTTGCTTTAAGACCAGATAGAGCATGACTGAATGTTTTAGGTTCTTCATCATCTTGTAGAGCAATCATGAACACTTCCCCCTCAATCTCAAATCGACGATGAGGAATTGGTTCACGAATGCTTCTTCGAGGTTGAGATTGCTCATGATCTTGCTCTATGAGAGTAGGAATAGATAAAATATCACTTCCACTGTGTCCAAAAGGATTAAAAGTTTCATCTAAGTCCTCTACTAAATGGCTTATTGCACCATAATCTAGATTTTCCATTTCATATAATTGAAAATGTTTTTCAACCTCACCTGTCTTTGAAAAAACCTTTTTTAAGAATACAACATCACGGGATTCAATCTCCGTCACTCTTCCATCAGCTTTTTCACCAATAAATATAAATCTTTTGGAATGTTCAGAATATCGTATAAAGATACACTTCTTCCCCCAGGACCAAGTTTCCCTTATTCATGAGAAGTATTATGAATATAAGCTGCACACCTCCATGGATGGAAATAACCTAGATTAGGTTTGACACCATTCCATAGTTCATATGGGGTGGATGAGACAGATTTAGAGGGCACACGATTAAGTATGTAAGCAGGAGTTAACAATACATCTCCCCAAAAGGAAATTGGTAAGTTAGTTTGCGCCATCATTGACCTAACCATGTCAAATAGGGTTCTATTCCTTCTTTCTGCTACACCATTTTGTTGTGGAGTATAAGGATTAGTTCACTGTCTAGCTATACCCTTTTCATCATAATTTTTTTTAAAAATTGTTCAGACATATATTCACGTCCTCGATCAATTTTTAAAGCTTTGATCTTGGTACTTAGTTTATTCTCCACCAAATTGGTGTATCGAATGAAGCAATCCAATGCTTCAGACTTATATGAGATCAAATAAACATGACCAAACCGTGTAAAATCATCTATAAATATGATGAAATAATTTCTTTTCCATGTCTTTCTCTCACATTCATTGGGCCATAAATGTCTGAATGAATAACCTGTAATGGACTACTAGCTCTTTTAGCTTTGTCAAATGGTAATCTAGTTGCTTTTCCAGCGAGGCAATGCTCACAAATGAGCAATTTCTCTTTGGTAAGTGATCCTAAAAGACCAGCTCTTGCTAATCTATGTAATCGATCTTGCCTAATGTGTCCTAATCTAGCATGCCAAGTTATGATATTACTATCATTAATAGTGCTGGAATTTTGAACAACATAAATTGAAGCATCATAATTAATAGATACATTAACGGTGTCTAACACCATAAAACCATTTAATACAAAACCAAAACCATAAAAAATATTATCCAGATGTATTTTTACATAACAACTAACAAATGCAATATTAAAGCCCAAATGGAGTAAAGCAAGAACAGACACAAGATTCCGTCGAACTTCTGGAGCGTAGAGTACATCATGAAGATAAAGTGTGCGACCGCCCCGCAAATCCAGTTTGCAGGTACCGATCCCAAGCATAGCAGCAGAAGCATTATTCCCCATGTATATGTATCTACTTCCCTTTGGAATTCAACGGAATTCCACAAAGGTTGTTCGATCCCTTGCTATATGGTTAGTTGCTCCTGAGTCTATAGTCCAAAAAGGAACAGATTCAGCAAGCATTAAACAACTGTTAACGTATAAGTTAGAGGGATGATTGTGGTTAAACATTACCTTTGGCTTGGTGCAATTACGAGCAAAGTGACCAGGTTTACCACAATTAAAACAAATCATATTCTTGTCTTTCTTACCACAGCGTTTCCCATGCTTGCGCTTATGTCCACTACTACTTGCTTCCATTCCTCTCTTGTCATATTTGGGACTTTTAGCCTTACTCCTTTTATATTTAGAACCATATACTCCACGCATCTTGATCTCAGATATAAAAGCCTCATTTATAGGCTTCTCAACGTGAAGTCGATCTTTTTCAAGCTTGACATGACGAGCAACATCATCAAATATCTTGATGTTGTCATTGTGGGTAAGGTTAACACACATGTGTTTCCAATTGCTTGGCAAAGAGCGGATAACTGCTTGGACTTGTTGTTCATCAGTCATCTCATATCCAGCACCTCTTAATTCACTAATCATATTAGACATGACCGTAAGATGCTGCCTCATTGTCTAATTTTGGCGCTTCTTATAACCATTGAATTTGAGGGTTAGCAGGTGAAGTCTAGTAGTGGAGGTTCCTCTATACTGAATCTTTATTGCGTCCCAAATAGATTGAGCTGAATGATGCCTTTTAAAACGTAGCATTATATCATTTCTCATGCTGCTCAACATCAAATGCGAGCTACATGATCCTTGCATTTATAGGTTTGATATGCTTTCATATCAAGCTTGTGCTGAGCAGTGTTTCCTTGCTTAAGTTCAGCCATCGGTTGTGTGATTGTTTCCAGCATTTCTTGCTCTTCCAGGAGATACTCAATCTTACGATGCCAAACATCATAATTCTTTTCACTTAGTTTGTCTCCATGATTCAAATCAGCAATAATACTCTTAGATGCAACCATATTAAGCGCTATTGACAGCAATTACAAATATTAGTATCTATTACAATTTAATTGAAATATTTTGCCACTCCATTCTAAATTAAACAAGTAATAATCTAACACATACAATAGAAATGAAAAGAATGTTAAACACTTAATCAATTTCTATTTGTATAGTCTAATTATTATTGGAAATTTAAATGAGTGCAAAATTATAGTTATTAGTTTCAACTAACAACTCCCACTAATCAGGTTGCATATATTATCATATATATGCATATAATGTAATTAAACTTCAATTACATAAAATATTTAGTTCACAATTAAACAACCAATCATCTTTTAAAAAAAATACAATATTAAGAATAATAAATTTCAGAATTGTTTTATATTGTAGGCACATAAGTAGGGTCTCCAATTACGTTATCCACTTCATCAAAGTCATCTCCTCCAAGTTCATTCTGCTCAAACCATGGAATGAATTTAGCAGCAGCATCCAAACGACCTGTGCTTCTTTCAGTGAGTCGTATACCTTTTTTGGCATACTAACGTTCCCTCTCAACAATATTTCATCTGCGAGATTGTTGAAATCTAAGCATTCCAACCTATATTCCAATGATAGTCGTACTAGCATCCATTCCTCAGGCAGAGAATTGAGAACGATTAATATTTGATGTTCCAGGTAATCAATGTGCTCTTGAATTTTATGAACAAGATTAAAGGCATAACCCAATAAATGATCAATTTGTTGTTGCCTATCCACTACAACAAAATATTCCAAAAAACACATAAATATTATACTTAATATTATTCTAACCAAAATGGAAATTAAACAATTTATTTTAACAGTAAATAAATTGGCACCATAATTTGACAATTTATATTAACAATAAAATATTAATTGTCTTAATATTATTCTTAATATTAATATTTATTAATAATGGTAATATATATTAACTGCCGAATGGCAGTTAATATATGTACACATCTTTTAAAAGATGTGTTCATTCGATGTTCCTTTTTTTTTAATAATAATTGCCAAATGGCAGTTAATTAACTTCCAAATAGCAGTTCCAATTGACTACCAAATGACAATGAAAATATTAACTGCCGAATGGCAGTTATAAATCTTTTAAAAGATATGTTCTTTTGGGTGGTTTTTTTTTTAAAAACTGTCAAATGGCAGTTAATTAACTGCCAAATGACATTCCAATTGACTACTGCAATTGTAGTCCATTGGAATTGGAAATGGAAATGGAAATGGCAGTTTCCAATCTCCATTTCCATCATCAATTCACACGATGAATTGATGTGAATTGATGGTTTTTTTTATTATTACACAAAGCAATTAAACAAATACCACGCAAAATGTTTTGCAGAAGGTCTTATCTAATTAACATAGAAAAGATAAAATCATAAGTAAATTACTTCATAAAATTGTAAATTTAAAATTCTCAATGGAAGTATTCTTTTAACACAAAATTTACATATATCATTCATGTAATAATAGATATACCGCATAAAAACAATATTAAAAATCATGGCTCTGATACTAATGTAGATTGGAAAGGAAAACTTACTTGTAAGAATTCACTTTTTTATTCCCGAATCTGTTACTTCAGTGTCACTTCAATTACTAGAACCAAAGTGATATTTCACAGTACAAACGTCTTTGTAAATCTTGTCAAAGTAATGTAGAGAGTCAAGATAGGAGAAGAGAAAGAGAGAATTATGTTCTTTCAATAATGAAGAATTTATCAATCCATATGGGTTATGTCCCTTTATATATTATTAGAGGAGGCGGTTACTTCCTTTAATAACTTTTCTAATAACTTGAACTAGACCTATCCATCATGGACGGACCAGGCCTAACCCAATAACTAACAAGTCACATAAAATTTCAATTTGTTCCCTAAAGTTTCAATCTACCTATTATTTGGTCCTTGTTGCTTTAGAATTTCACATTTTGATTCCAAATTTTATTTTATATGTTTTAGTTATTGGATGTTTAGAGATGAAATAGAGAGTTGCTAAAAAATATTAAAGAGAAAGAAAGTGTTCGAATGACAACATTTTAGACACATAAAAAAACTGATATTAGCGTTAATGAATTTGTCTTTTGAGAATAGCTCAATAATGGTAGTGTTGTACTTTAACCTTGTAAAAAAAATAGATCAGGATTCTGAAAAAAATTTATTCATTTAGTTTTTGCTTTTAGATAGACTATAAGCTATTTTTTAGATTGAAAATGAATTTAGTAAGATTTATAGGGTATTTATAAATAATTTTAGGTGAAAACTAGTTGAAAAATGTATTTTTAGAGCTTAAAAACTCATACCCTACTTTTTCAATCACCAAAAGAAATCAAGAACCAATGCAAAATACAACAGGTCATAAAACTTATTTTAAAACCAATTTAACAACTCCTAAAACTCCTTTGAATGAAATTAGTTAATAGGTTTGTGCAATATTGTAGGTCAAACCAACATTTGTTTTTGAACATAACAAGAAATACTTGGGTCATAGAGAATTGTTTGGCATTATCATTAAATCTGACCCAACATATCAGCTTTGAAAACCTTTAGACTTGACTCCTTATTTAGCTCGAGTTTAAAATTAAATTATGTAAGAGTTGTAACGTGACCCAATCAACTTTAAAGATCTAAAAAAACTGAATGATCATTAAAAAAAAGGTTTGATGATGAAATTGAGAAAAAAAAAACAAAATTAAATGAAAAAAACCTTATGATTTGACTTCTTGCATGGCTCGATTTAAAATTAACCATATGAGAGTTACCTTGATATGACCTGGTCAACTTAGCAGGTCCAAAAATAACCCAATGACCATTAAAAAAAGTGTGAGGACAAAATTGAGAAAAAAAACAATTAAAAAAAAGAAAAAACTTTCAACATGACTTATGGTTTACGAGATTTTTCACATTTTCTCCTAAAAAGGTTTAAATGACTTCTCACTAGTGGTTCGTATGAATTACCATTATAGATCAAACACTTAAATGACTTGTGGTTCACAACATCTTAATTTTGAAGCAATTATTCAAAACAAAAAAGAACATCTAAATTTTAGGTAATTTTTATATAAATCCTATACAATTTTGGATTTGTCTAATGAAATTCTAGAAATTTTTAAAATAATTAAATTTATTATTTTGCTATGTATATATATTTTGAAAAATCCAATATTAACTCCAATTAAACCAACCTTTTTTAGGATAATTGATTTCCCTAAAGTGGTTAGAACAATATGAGTATAGTGTAGGACTGTAACTTTCCCATTAATAATTGGAGGTTGGTACCATGGCACATGTTAAAACATGATCAAAGTGATAGTTCCAATAAAGGCTGAAAATTTCCTATGAATTTATATGTTATTTTACTATACTTTCTTTCCAATCATATTCTACGTTTAATTTTTATTTTAACCATGAATTCTTATCCAAGAATTTATAATAAATTGTAATAGAAACTTATAGTTATAGTAATACTAGAGTGTGTTTTGGCATTGACTACTACAAATATTAAATGATTGATGTGTATCCAAATCTGAGATTAAATATATAACAAAATTTAATAATATTTTTTGCTATATCATATAATATGTATTCAAGGATCATGATTGAGAAAACAGTGAAAGTACAATAAAAAAAACAAGTGATTCCAATTCTTGTCTCCATTGCCACAAATAATAAAAGTTGAATTAGTTTGCATAAAAACATGATGTAGATGAACATAAAAGTTGAATTAGTTTGCTATATCATATAATATGTGCGTGACTCCTCTAATAAAGCAATAGATGAATAAAAGCTGAACGAATAGCTTGGAAGGATATTATCAGGAATAATCTTAGTACTTGTTTGATATTGTGTTCGGATATCTTCCATGGACAATAGGTCTCCATAAAAGTCTTGCCACCATTCCGCGCGATTCACCTCCAATCCATCATCACATCATATTCTGCAAAGATAATGAGGGCTTTGGATGCACCTAGGAATCTTAGAGAGGTGAAGCTTATATCATATTGGATAAGCCTGTGTCTAATTTCCATGTAATCAACGTCGTCCAGAATAGTCCCAATGAGACTTTTAGTTAGCCATAAACTGTCATCAATACTGATATTGTATCAAACCTCTTCAACACAAGATTGTGAGCTGGTGTCTCCAGATTGCTTTGGTTCATAAACATGATCTGTTTTGCTCGGACTCAGGACCTCCTTATAACTTCTACTGTCTCGTTCCAGTCGGGATTGTTTGGCTTTGTGTTTTGTCTTAACCAGCAGCGCTTCTTCTCAGTTACTTTCATACATTTCTTAATTAAAGTGTCTTGCAATATTTGCCTTCAAGTTATATTGCCCATACCTTAGGTCATTCATGCATTCAGTGAGAACCTTATCGGAGAAATTGGACGCAATTGTAACGAAACCAAACCGTTTTCCAGCTTTCGTGCGTTTTCTAGATATGAACAACCTTTGAATCTTACCCATCTTCATGAAATAAGTTTTGAGGAATTTTCCATCCACCCAGCTCGGGAATCCTTCATAGAAGACGTGCACTGCAAATTGGAAATAGTTGGGAGAGCTCTGTGTTTGAGATTGTTGTTGGGTGTCTAGGTGCTTTTGATGAGTTTTTGTTTGAAAGGTGTTGGAGGGATGTGGAGGAAGTTCGGTGATGTGCACCACGGTTTCTGCGGTTGGCTTTGATTGGGACGCTGTCCGTGGCGGTGGATGATCTCGGTAGTGGTGACTTCACAGTGAGAAGATGATCTACAATTCTACAACGTACCCTATCTAAGTTCACTGCGTTCCCATGGCTAACCTGATTTTATTTCCCTTTTGTATTAATATATTTCCTAATTTCCCTTTAGTTCTCCAATTTCCTGATCACAAACTAATAAAAAAAATCATAGGTCTTATTGCCAAATTCTTGAGTAATTCAAGCTGAAATCTCTTATTGCTACAGTCATCTTCTTCTTCTCAAATCCTAGGCACTATATATGCCAGCAATTCCCAAATAAACCAGCTGAAGTCTTAAAGCTGTAAGCCTGATCATGATGATCTACAATTCTACAAATTACCCTATCCAAGTTCAGTGGGTTCCCATGGCTAACCTGATTTTATTTCCCTTTTGTATTAATAAATTCCCTAATTTCCCTTTAGTTTTCCAATTTCCCGATCACAAACTAATAAAAAAACATGAAAACATTTCTTAGAAAAAAAAAATCATAGGTAATAAAACAAAACAAGGACTAGTAGCTAGGCAGTTGTCTTGATATATATATAGTTCCTATTTTATGCAAGTAGGAAAGTATTATAAGAAAATAAAAATCATAGCTGATAAAACAAGAACAAAATATGTACGAGGAACACAACCGATCTTATCCATTTTATTGTCTTCTTCCCCAAACCTCCCACTACCCTTCAACTACAACATCAAAACAGAAAATAACGAACATTGGTCATGATACACATGACTTTATTACATATTAGCTAGAAGTTGATAGGACGTCGATCACATGATTCTGATCTTCAAAAGCATATCCCCATTGGATATAAGCATCCCATAGAACCGCAACAGTCCATAGGGCTGAACATGCAAAACCCACCTTTATCAAGACAATTAGCTTCTCCTTGGGCATACATAATGTCTGAAAGTGGTGGAATCAGCCGCATGGCTAGGGTGGAATGAGCAAAGGCAGCCATAAATGTGAAGGCCACTATCAGCATCATCAAACTACTAACCTTTCTTGCTGATAATCTCCATGCACGATTTCTGTATTACTAGCTAGCTCTCAATCAAATCACTTCTAGTGTTTGTGTGTTGCATGATACCTCGATCTCTTGAAGGGTTCGTTTTATAGTGTGGTGCGAAGGTGTTGAACGTACGTCAAATCATGTGCCAACACATTTCTTACTTGTGTTTACTCATGGCGTGTCTGTCAATACCACGGTTCATTTGCTCATTAACAAAATCAAACATGCAAGCATCTCTTCTCAGTTACTTACACATAAGCCTTTTGACATGACTAGCACTTAGTGAGCGACAATAAAATTTACACAGCATCCAATTGATTAAGTTTGTTTTTGAAAATTTCACACAGCCAGCTCCTGCTGTAGCTCATTAAATACATACCGGCGATAATCTGTGCAGCAGTTCCGAAAAGAAATCAATTATTTAATGATAATAATACCTTTCTTGTCCATTTAATTGTTGCGTGTCTACTTCGAAGCTTGCCTGCCGATATATGTTATATTGAACAATTCGACGGGGTTCAGCTTTGCATGTGACTTGACCAACAACATTGCAGCTCCATGGCCATCATCATCCTCCGTGTCATCCTTGGCTCTTTGTGCCCCAGGTAAATGTTCAACTACTCAAGAAAGAACTAAACCTTACCAGTTCTTTATATTTCCGAAAAGAGAACGAGCAATTTGATATTTCATCCGGAACACACACACACACGTATATGCAGCTTGTTCTCAAGTTCTTGTTCTAACAGCTCCTACCTAAATCTTGCAGAGATATCCTTGTCTGCCTTGCCGACATCACAGATCAAAAACCCTGGTGTGCCTTTGTCCCATGTAATTCGTAACCTATCAGCTTAACCTTGTTCTGCTGCTTTTTTGTTTAACAATGCCATAATTATAAACACACACGCACATTAGTTAACGTATTAGCTAGATTCTTGCTTTCACATATCTTTTTTAGTATCAACTGATCATCATCAAACATATGTCAGATAAAGTGATATATGATCTGGATATGCTTAGTCTTAGAGTGAAATGTTGAAGTAATTTATCAAGTGTAACTCCATTAATGTTTTTGAAGTAATTTTTCAATTTTCACAATTTACCCCTCTGTAGTCAAGTTTAGAGTTGTTTTGAATCCCCAATGGAAATGGTCGACCCCTTCACTAAGATATTTTCATTCTAAAAAGAAAATATATAGAACACAAATTTCACGAAAATCCTTACTTCCTGCGAACCACATCACATTATGAAAAGCACAAACATAAAATTTAACAAGCTAGGATGAGTTGCATTAATGAAAATACACTAAATTGATAGTTTCTGCAAGTGCAAGAGGACAACCACAGTAACAAGAGGGTCCTCCCTTGTTATCTTTATTCCTCCAACCTTCTTCCCCACCTTCACGGCCCTTCAACTACGACATTAAAATGAAAAGAGAAATTATAGAAGCATGCATGGCACAACTCTGTGCTAGCTGCAAGCATAACTTGCTAGCTAAACAACAACACAGACCTTATTCATGATCACAATATTAGACGATTATTCAGCAACCCGGAGAGAGCTGACATGACTGGTTAGTTTTAGCAATCTGATCCAAAGCAAATCCCTATTGGATATAGGCATCCACAGTTTCCGCAACAATTCTTTGGTTGGGTAAAGCACCAGCCTCCACTAGAGATACAGCCAAGGTTACTTTCATCTTGCAGCAATATGTTTGAAGTCATGAGCAGTGGAAATTGCCGCATAGCAAGGGCGGACGGGGCAATGGTTGCGACACAAACCAAGGCAACCATCAGCAGCAGAGTGACCTTCTTGCTGTCCATGATCTCTCTGTCTTACTCTTGATCTATGGCTACTTCTCTTCTGAAGTTGTTTAAAGCTTGTATGTTGCATGATACCTTGGCTTGAGACTTCAATTTATAATGGTGGGAGATATACAAGCTGTAGGTTTATAATAATTGAATAAATATCTGCATATATGCATGGGGTTTCACCTCATCAACAGTAATTAATCTCTACACTGAGAGATAAAATCATTAATTATTAATATAAAAACATCTGAGTGATGTGTATCCAATCAAAACCCGTGATAGTATATATAAAAAAACAAGACATGATAATATATATAAAATAATCGTTTATTTATTTATTGTATATAAAAATAATAGAACAACAAAATCTCAGCAGAAAATCTCACCCTTCATTGGACCTTTCAATTTGAACACGTGTCACCACGTGCCACGATGCCATCTTCCAATTATTAATAAAATGATTTGTACCTCGTACAGTTCACGATAACATAAGAAATTAATTAATGCATCCTCAAATCAGGTTGTTGGAGTACTAGAATACTTGGAGAACATGATATATATATATATATCAGCCAAATACATTAAATCATTCTTGTTATAAGAATTTCTTCAGAAATCTCAAACTTTAACATTATCCGTATGTTAGTTTTGTATCCGTATGTTAGAGTTTATTCTTCACTTTAAGAAGTTAAATACAAGAAGAAACTGTTTTGTAAATATATCAATGTGGGTATGACAGAAACGATATAGAAAAGCTCAAGGCTTGGATTCTACACTAAAATCAAGAAAAGATATGAAGGGATATTGTATAATTTACCTTGAAAGCATAAACATAATCATATTAAACAACTAATTAATAAATATAAACATAATCTTCTAATTAGTAACTTTTGCGCGCGTCACCATGCCCCGTGCCTCGGCATTTTAACTGCAATAATAAAATATCAAGGAGTACTGCAAATTAATATTAAAAATAACCAAAACTCTAAAATTCCAAAATTAACATAATCTAAAATTAAAACAATTAACAGATATATTTATTAAAATTACAATCATAAGAATTTTAAGATCTCCATGCAACCACTCATCTATAAATAACTCAATCTATGTTTACATTTTCTTATCAAAGTGGAATCACTTTATTATTCTTAAAAAAAACAAAAAATATAAATTTAGTCTATATGTCTTTTTGTTTTTTCAATATTTTTTTGCACAGTTAAATAACAATTATACTCTTAAAAGAAAAAAATAAAAAAAAATAACTCATTCAACTGGCATAGAAGGACTTATTTATCCTTTTAATTTTGTCAATGGTGAAGTGATTGAATTGTCCTTAAAAAACATATAAAAGTAGTTTCAAAGGTATTTATATCTTTTCATTATTTTTTTTGTGATTTTAAGGTGGTTTGTTTGGTAATTTTATAAAATGAAATATTATTAAAAAAAAAACTATTAAGGCATCGACGCCCCCACCCTTCAGGCGTTGCAAATTTGCAATGAAGTTAGAGAATTTGATACTTAAAAATAATTGATAATTAATAGTTACTCGATAAGAGAGATATATAATATAGTAAATTAACATAATTCCATTGAAAATTCTATCCTTAATTGGACCTATCAATTTGCTCACGTGTCACCACATGCCACCACCACCCACGCATGGCTCGATGCCACCTTCCAATTATTAATAGATAATTAATGACTGTCATGATAAAACAATTATTGATATGTTTCTTTCAAATTCTATACTCCTTATTCTTCTAATCATACTAAAATTACATTAAAAAAATAGTGATTAATCTTTATAAATTTGCAAGTCCAAATTCTTTTTTTTTTTCAAGTATTAAGTTTAAAATGATTTCAATTTAAAAGGCACGTGTTAGAGTTAACACAAAATCCTTCTTGATGTTTAGCTATAGTAAGTTATTGACACACATGTATAAATGTGAGGTTTCAATTTAAATATTTTTTTAGGGAAGAGTACATTAATTGTAGAAATTATCATATATTAAAGTAATATAAATTATTGAGAATATTGCAGCACTGATCACAGCGCAAGTATTCATTTTTTTAAAGGAAGCCAACCTAATAAATTGTTAAAATCAATGTGGTCGTCGAGCTTCAAACAGGTTTAATAGTCCAAGAAAAATGGTAGAATTCAAGTCACTTGTTGACGAGATTGAGACTTCAAATTATTTTTTTTTTCATTGTAGACCAGTGTGAAAATTATAAATAAAATTCTTATATTAATATGGTATTAGTTGTTGCTTTTCCTATTATGTGGATGATTTTTTTATATTAATAGCCCAACCTGGTGTTAGGAAAATTCCAGCATAAAACTTGGTTTATGCTTTCTTGTTGTGTTAGCTGGAGTATATGACTTATGAGGAATAAGATAATCTTTAATGATGAAACTGCGATTTTTAAAGACAATTTCTCCTTAATTCTTTATCGTTTCTCAAATTAACTCAAGTCTGCAAATAAATTCTTCATAGCTGTTGCCACTACTTTAATTATGGTACCTGAAGGTATTATAGATTGGTCTAACACCAAATCAAGGCTTTAAGCATAGTATATCAGTTTCTTCAATCTTGATGTTCTTTTTTGATTATGTATCTGTTAACTTTCTTTTTCTTTCATTTTATGTTTGTCTTTTGTTTTTGCGATTCTCTTTTATTTTCTTTTATACTTTTCTTTCGTGTATTTTATTTTTTGCTGCCTTCTGGTTAGTCCTTTTAATATATCGACTTATTTAAAAAAAAAAAGTTTGAATGAATACAAGAAAAAAAAAATAATATATAAATAATTGAAAAAAATATAATTTTTTTTTAATGAAACTACTATTAAATTCAATATAAATACTACTTTAATTGAATTATGAACTCATCGATACCAAATTAGTAGTTTATGTTAACATACATTAAATTAATTAATTAATTAATTAAATATGAGAGCATTGGAACCAAATTAACTTACATACGACACCAGTAATTATTAACATATGATAATGTTAAAGTTTGAAATTTCTTAAGCAGTTTTTATAACAAAAATAATCTATGCACAAACAACTCATACGCACTTAGGCATTAGTTTTTTTTTTGTTATCCTGACAGTCTTTAATTATTTATTAATTAAACTTTGGAAGTTGGCATTGTGGGATGTGGTAAAACGTGATCAAATTAAGCGATATATTATACATCTCTCTTATCGAGTAATTATTAATTATTTTTAACATAGATTTTCTAACTTTTTCCATGATCTCAAGAAACAGATTCGTTGATGAAATTTAGTTTTTCATAAAATACTTTGGTGTATAAACTATAATTAGTAAATATTTATAATATAAGAGATATCAAAGGAAAAATTATATTCCTTAATTATAAAAATATTTAACCTAATTAAATAATTTTTTTATCCTTGTGTTTATCTTTATCTTATGCATAAGTATACATAAGGATTAATACAAAAAAAAAAGACATTTATAGATATAAAAATGATTGAAAACGAATTTATCATATAAAACTATATATATTGAGCTATTTAATTATAGATCTTTAGTGTTCGCTTCAAAATCTTAGAATTCTTATGGTTAGATTTTGACATTTCTAATAAATAGATTTATTAATTAATGATTTTAGTTTTAAATTATGTTAATTTTAGAATAAACCAATGTAAGATAATTATTTATTAATAATGCCTATTAATGTCCATACAGTCATTTAATAATACATATTTTTTTCCAATAAACGCCTTCTTTTTTCTTAAATCCTTCCACATATATTTTTTATTTTTAAAATAAGAAATTGAAAAAAAACATAGGAAATGGATGCAAAATTATAAATAAACTTATAAATACAAATATAAACATGCAAGACCATGAAAATCTATTAATTAGTTTTATTGAGTTATAAGAATTAATTTATAATTAACTAAAAAATATATGAATTGTTTTTTTAAAGCTGATGTGGATCCACATCCACATCCTCATCCACATCAATAAACAATTGTTCAAGGACGAAAAGATAAAGACAAGGCTTATAATTATCTCAGACAAGACGAACACCGACAATATTTTAAAAACATAATATATATTGCAACCTAATTGTGGCATTAACTATGATTGTAAGATCAGGCCGAGATTTGGGAACCCAAAACTCAATTTTTAACATGTTTTTAACATCCAAAACATATCATTATTTACAACGTTAAAACACCTTATAATTGTTATAAAAGATTTAGAATTAAATTGAATAAAAAAACTCACCATTCCAAAATTAAAAAATACCAACAGAATATTTTATTAGTGTTTAGAAAAAAATTTCTTCTACGATTAGAAACACCGACATAATTGCCTGTGTAACCACGTCATTAGAAAATTTCTCGTCAGGAATTTTTTTATTATTATTGTTTCCATCAGCAACTTATTTTTCAAATAGAAATAGAATTCTCACATTAAAAAAATCAGATTTTACCGCATATATTTTGTCTGGAAGTCCATGAACAACATTAATCATCGGTGGACTGTCCCATTGTTGATTCCATAAAAAAAATTGATTTTTAATAAATTCTTATGATTGTAATTTTAATAAATAGATCTGATAATTTTTATTTTTAATCTGTACTGTTGATGTTTTATTGGAGTTAAAATGCCGAGGCACGGGGCATTGTGACGCGTGCATATGTTATTAATTAGATAATTATGTTTATGTTATTAATTAGTTGTTTGATATGATTATGTTTATGCTTTCAAGGTAAATTATACAATATCCCTTCATATCTTTTCTTGATTTTAGTGTAGAATCCAAGCCTTGAGCTTTCCTAGATCGTTTCTGTCATACCCACATTGATATATTTACAAAACAGTTTCTTCTTGCATTTAAATCTAACTTCTTAAAGTGAAGAATAAACTCTATAGTCATAGTTATGATCATCTTTATTTTTATATTTTAAAAATATTTTTTTAAAAATTAAATTTTGATTCTTTTTTCAATCCCTTGTTTTCCCTTTTTCTTCTAATACGTAACCCTTAATCTATCCCAAAAACATTCTAAAACACTCAATTTCTCTTTTTTATTTCTTATTTAACTCTTACACGCATTAATTCTCTTAATTTTGAGTGGATTTGAAAAGAATTTTGAAAGAAAAAATTAATTTTCTCCCCCCTTTCTTTGCTGGAAATGCCCCCAACCATGAGAAGAAAATTGGGCATTTATATTGCCCAATTTTCTAATTTTACCCATTGACCCCATAGTGAAAACTTATCATCACATAAAAAAGTGAAGAATTAGATACAAATATAAAAAAAAAAAATGAGAAATAAAGAAATAAATTAAAATGATATATTTCTTTAACAAAAAAAAAAACAACAAATAACTATATATTTTTTTCCATTAATCATAAAGCTAAATTATCTCAAAATACGCCATTAATTATAAGAAGATCAGAAATTTCCCATTCATAATTTTATTGATAACACATTTTTCATTAGATTCTAATTTCTTTATTGGCATGTTCTAAATTAATATAAAATATTTGATAAAGTAGAAAATTTATAACTAAATTCTCAATTTTATTAATTTATGACAAATTTCTATTAGTATGGTACTTATTAATTCAGATTTTTCTTATTTTTTTAATTTTTATGATAAAGGAGAATAGGAAAAATGGATTTTGTTTTATTTGTATGGTGTAATGTTTCTTTAATATATGGGAATTGTAATTCAAATTCTACCATTCTGTTAATCATATTAAATTATTTATTTATCATGTTGTCCAAGTATTCTAGTACTCCAACAACCTGATTTGAGGATGCCTTAATTTCTTATATATGTTATCGTGAACTGTACGTGAGGTACAAATCATTTTATTAATAATTGGAAGATGGCATCGTGGCACGTGGTGACACGTGATCAAATTGAAAGGTCCAATGAAGGGTGAGATTTTCTGCTGAGATTTTGCTGTTCTATTATTTTTATATACAATAAATAAATAAACGATTCTTTTATATATATTAATTATCATGTCTTGTTTTTTATATATATACTATATAGAAACATTATTAAGAACCACGGGTTTTGATCGGATACACATCACTCAGATGTTTTTATATTAATAATTAATGATTTTATCTCTCAGTGTAGAGATTAATTACTGTTGATGAGGTGAGCCCCATGCACATATGCAGATATATATTCAATTATTATAAAGCTACAGCTTGTACGTATATCTCCCACCATTATAAATTGAAGTCTCAAGCCAAGGTATCATGCAACATACAAGCTTTAAACAACTTAATTTAGAAGAGAATTAGCCATCTATATATCAAGAGTAAGACAGAGATCATGGACAGCAAGAAGGTCACTCTGCTGCTGATGGTTGCCATGGTTTTTGTCGCCGCCATTGCCCAGTCCACCCTTGCTATGCGGCAATTTCCACTGCTCATGACTTCAAACATTTTGCTGCAAGATGAAAGTAACCTTGGCTGTATCTCTAGTGGAGGCTGGTGCTTTACCCAACCAAAGAATTGTTGCGGAAACTGTGGATGCCTATATCCAATAGGGATCTGCTTTGGATCCGATTGCTAAAATTAACCAGTCATCATGTCAGCTCTCTCTGGGTTGCTGCATAATCGTCTTTAATATTGTGATGAATAAGGTCTGTGTTGTCGTTTAGCTAGGAAGTTATGCTTGCAGCTAGCACAGAGTTGTGTCATGCATGCTTCTTCTATTTCTCTTTTCGTTTTGATGTCGTAGTTGTGAAGGTGGGGAAGAAGGTTGGAGGAATAAAGATAACAAGGGAGGGCCCTTTTGTTACTGTGGTTGTCCTGTTGCACCTGCAGAAACTATCAATTTAGTGTATTTTCATTAATGCAACCACACTCTAATCTCATCCAAGCTTGTTAAATTTTATGTTTTTGCTTTTCATTATGTGATGTGGTTTGCAGGAAGTAAGGATTTTCATGAAATTTGTGTTCTAGTTTCTTTTTAGAATGAAAATATCTTAGTGAATTTGTGGTCAACGATATATATTTCCATCGGGGATTCAAAATAACTCTAAACTTGACTACACCGGGGTAAATTGTGAAAAATGGAAAAGCACTTCAAAAAATTGAAATAACCCTAATTAAATAATTGTTGAAATACAAAAGATTGATTGCAGTCAATGCGTTTGAATTCAAAACCTTGACATTTTCGATAAGTAATGGGTATGAAATTAGATGATAACTTCTTTCATCTTTGTTCACTTCTGTGATTTTTTATTTGCTTAATTATCCCTCTGATAGTCACCAAAACGGATAAGTATCAAGTAAAACAATGTTATCTTTTTGTGCAAACTGATTCAACTTGTATTATGTGTGGCAATAGAGAAAAAGATTGGAATACATATTATATGATATAGCAAAAAAAAAGAAAACATGAATTCTGATATATAATTGATCTAGGATTTGGATACACATCAATCAATTAACATTTTCATCTTGAACAATTAGATGTGAATATTAGTTTTTTTATAGGGATTTCGAAGAAGATAATTACATGAAGCGGCCAGAAGGATTCTTAGTAAAGGAAAATAAGAATCTAGTTTGCAGACTAAAAAAGAGTTTGTATGGCTTGAAACAAGTTTTTAGATAAAGATATAAAAAGATTGATAATTTTATGTGCAAGAATGGATTCATAAGATTGCAGGTAAATCATTATTGTTATGTGAAATATTTTTAAACTCTTACATCATTTTATTATTACATGTAGATGATATGTTTGTTGTGGGATCTAGCATCGAGGGAATAAATAAATTGAAAAGCAATATATTATCAAAACAATTTAAAATAAAAGATTTGGAAGTTGTAAAATAAATTCTTAGTATAAGAATCATCAAGGATATATCTAATAGCACATTGAAGCTTTTATAAGAAGATTATATAAAAAAAAGTGCTTCACATATTCAGCACGGATAGAGCAAAGCTAGTAAGCACTTGTTTGGCTAGTTATTTCAGATTAATTAAGATACATTCACCAATAGCGAAAGTTATAAGTAGAAACAAGAGTTATCCAAGCTGTAAGAGGATTATATGAAAAAAGAGAACTATATAAGTAAAGTTCCTTGTACATCAATAATTAAAAGTTGTATGCATGTTATTATTCGTACAAGAGCTGGTACTACACCTATAGCAAAAGTTGTAAGTAGATACTAGTAGAAACAAGAGTTATCCAAGCAAATAGTATTGAGGAGAAATCAAATGGGTTGATGATGATCAGTTGAGACTAGAGAAGATATGTGAAAACAAGAATCTAGCTAACATGTTAACTAAGGAAGATACACTTGATAAACTGAAGATGTGCAAAGTTTCAATAGGTTCATTTATCTTCAAATGGGAAATTGATATGAATTGAGATAAATTAGGTTTAATATCAATTGCAAATCAAGCTAGAAATAAATGGATGATTTTTATGAAGAGATTTAGGGATTTTACCAAATCAATAGAAAAGAATCATAGTCTATGCTCCCTCATTTTACCTATAAATAAAGGGTGTCGTAAGAGAAATAGACACACAATAAAAAACATTAAGTGATAAAGAAAAGTGAGGTGGTAGTTATAGAGGGTTTGTAAGTTGAGTTCAGAGAGTCACCTTTAATTGGTATGATATTTTGCTTTTCTTTTAGGAGTAAAAACAATGGCTCTATGAATATTGACAAATTATCAAATCATATTAAATTGTGTGTTTTTATTTTTGAACATTGATAATAGATCTTAACACTTTTCAATATAATAATGCACTAAAAAAATAAAAAATAAAAAACAAATACTAGCAACTTCAACTCACCACCATGATTATCTATGTCGAAGCATTTATCCAGATATGTAAAAAATAAAGGGATAATGAAAAGAAAAAATAAGTTTTTTTGTTTAAGAACAAGCACTGTTACATTAACGTATTTTTTTTTAATAAAAAAAGAGTAGTGTCTATCCTTTATTAAGGGGAAAATTTTTGGCCTCAGCACACTTAGGCCTGAGTTTCTTGCTAGACCTAAAAACATCTAGCCTGTTTTCCTTTTACTTCATTTCTTTTAAATTTCTATGCCAACTTTTTATTTTTTGTGTATTTTTTGTTTGCATTGTTTTTATTTAAATTTTAATTAGGATATTATCTCATATTTTTAAGATTGTAAATACTATTATTAAAAAAATTGACTTAAAAAATAAGGTTGTTTAACCCGATGAGGGCTATGACTAAGTTACAAAATAAATAGATTAACTCAATTTAACTTGTGTATATTAAAAATGTCATTGAACCATTCTTTTTATAAATAAAACATTGGACCACCATTTTGATGATATTAGTACATATATTATATATATATAAGCTTCAATTTTATTAAGCACATTTCAAACTTTAAATTCGCAGTTCTTGTTGCTAAAAACCACGCTAGTAATTGTTACTTACTTTTTTTTTATAAAAAAGATTTTAATTAAAAAAAACCAGTTTATAGCTAAGTCTTTATGGTGAATGATCTTATACTATGGCTGGCTAACTAATGTATGATCCAGCTTCAGAATGCCATTACAAATGCCTTTGTTCGCTCACAGTGGAAAACAATCAACTACTAATGTGCGCGTGTGTTTATAATTGTGACATTGTTAAGCAAACAAGCAGCAGAACAAGGTTACGCTGATAGTGTGAAGTTAGCTGGCACCAATTGGTGCAGCTAAGTCAACAAAATGGGCACCAATTCGGTGTCACTTGCAGCACCAATTGATGCCACTTGCCTTGCTTTGTCTTTTGCAAGACAAAGGCAAGGATGCTTGTCTATAAATAGACAGTGCATTCTTGCCATAAAAATCACACCAAAAGAGAGAAACAAGAGAGAGTGAAGGAGAGTAATCCCATAAAATTGTGAGGTATTTGTGAGATAGTAAGTGAGGTGTTTTCTCCTAATAATAGAGAGATTTCAATTGTTCTCCTATTAGTAGAGAGAGGTTGTAATTCCCACATTACTTAGTAAAATTCTTCTATACTTGTTCGTGGACGTAGCCAAATTGGGTGAACCACGTAAATTCTTGTGTGTCTAATTTCTCGTTCTTGTGTGTCAAATTTCTCATTTTATCCTATCCTTTGCCTTTTATCTTGTTGGGTTTGCATGCTAGTATCCTAATAGTGGTATCAGAGCTTCCTGGTTGGTGTTGTTAATACACAATAATTATTCGTGTATACGGTTACTATTCACGTCTACAACACTATTCACCTATACGGCACTATTCATCGATACGGTACTGTTCACATACGTTACTGTTGGTGGATATAGAAAGTCAGTGTGGTGATTAAATACAGTTTAGGAAGTTGTGTCTAAGGAGATTGGGTTTTAAGCGAGACCGTTTGTGACCCCTCCAATCTTTCCTGGGAACTTACTTAGTGAAGTATTATTCACACGATACTATTTCTGTATACGTTACAGATCTGTGAAATGGTGATTGCTGAATAGATCACAGTGAATAAAATGGCAGCAAAGTACGAGATCGAGAGGTTCAATGGGAGCAATTTCTCACTTTGGAAAATGAGAATCAAGGCAATCTTAAGGAAAGACAATTGCTTAGCAGCAGTTGGGGATCGGCCCGCGGAGATCACTGATAATGCAAAATGGAATGAGATGGATGGCAATGCTATTGCTAACATACATTTAGCATTAGCTGATGAAGTATTATCAAGTGTGGCGGAGAAGAAAACAGCTAAGGAGATATGGGAGACTCTAACAAAACTATATGAGTCCAAGTCTTTGCACAATAAGATTTTCTTAAAGCGGAGACTTTATACCCTTTGAATGACAGAAACCACGGCAGAGACTGACCACATCAACACAATAAGGACTCTATTTTCACAACTCACTACGTTGGGTCAACAAATAGAGGAAAGTGAACGTGTAGAGCATCTACTTCAAAGTCTTCCAGATTCGTATGATCAGCTCATTATCAACTTGACCAATAATATCCTCACAGACTATTTAGTCTTTGATGATGTTGCAGCCGCCATCTTGGAAGAAGAAAATAGGCGCAAA
>Ga0325414_1000448_pt1 | contig 33178 bp, 24 predicted proteins | sample PopdelMetagenome_8_FD_206183 | JGI IMG/M metagenome (GOLD analysis project Ga0325414, IMG submission 206183) | Populus deltoides microbial communities from Bellville, Georgia, United States - Leaf-PdKOR-R3 | ecosystem: Host-associated > Plants > Phyllosphere > Phylloplane/Leaf | place: USA... | reverse complement strand
AATGATTTGGATTCAATGGAATTCAAATGGAGGAAAAACTAAGAAAAGAACTTGGTGAGGTGAAACAAAAGATATGCTTACCTCTGGGCAGCAACATCAAAGTTACAGTAATGTTAGTTAAGTATTGCCAATAATTGAAAATGGAGTTAGCCAATTCTTTGTCATGGCCTATTGGCCCTCTCATTTCCGGTCACGATCCCATATAATTTGTTTGATATACAGAGGTCAAAAGTGGAGGCTGGAGCCAACCTGCCAGCATCTTCCTCTATGATGAACAGAACAATTAAAGTGTCTGTCCATGGACGAAGACACTGTGTTGGCATGAAAGGAAAATAAAGATACATCAGAGTCCAAACCCTTCTGCAAATTCCGCATCATTACACTGTCAGGATAAAATCAGTCACTCTTGCTGTCTTCAGAATAATAAAGAAAATATCAGAAATACTACTACCAAGTAGGGTTCTTGCAAAATTGACGCGTTGAACTTGTCTTCATTTCTCGTTGATGGCTTCGGCCCTCTTAATTACTTCATGGTCGTTCGTTTCCGTTTCCAATTTGGGTTTTCAAAATTGACGCATTGAACTTTCTTTATGATTGACTGGGAATTGCAACAGCGAAGTTCAAATGGTGTAGATGGATTTGTAATTTATTTCTGAATAATTATCTCGGACATATATTATGCCTCTCTGATAGATTTTATAACTTCTTAAATAGGTGAAAAAAACTGCACTTTACAAAGTAGAAAAATTAGAATCCTAGATAAAAAAAAAATGAAAGAAAATTAGGCACAAACTCTAAAATTAAGCTGAAAATAAATGAATATGAGGATATCGTCGCCTTGAAATAACAATAAAGCTGAAAATAAATGAATCTGTTAGCACAAAATCTTTGACTTAACATATTGTATTTCACTGTTCATAAATAAATCTGTTAGATTTTCTTCCTACACAAGCATGCATAAGTCTATACCAAAGTCCAAGGAAATACATGGAAACAATAAACAAATAATCTAAGAGATTAGGTTGACCACTTCATCAAACTTTCAAGTTCCTACTCAGCTTTCATGATTCAAAACCCACCTACCATCTCAGTACGTAGCTATTAAAAGGGGGAAAGGCAATGATCGAGGCGAAATATAGCAAGCTGGCAATGGAGGTTCAGCTCATATCTAGAAAGCTAATAAAACCATCAGTTCAAACTCCTCCTCACCTTCAGAATCTGAACATATCATTTCTCGATCAGCTTGCTCCTTCACTGAATGTACCCAATATTTTCTACTATCCTAACAACCACCATGTCAATAACATCGAAGATCTAGAGAAATCTTTGTCCAAAATATTAACCCTCTTTTACCCTCTAGCAGGAAGATACATCGAAGATAATCTCTCAGTTGATTGTAATGATGAAGGGGTGGAGTTCCTGGAAGCCAAAGTTGATGGGGTAGACCTCACACAAATTATCCAACAAGACCCCAATAGCAATCTTGATCTGCTGGATCATTTTGTTCCTTGTGTAACTGAATCAGACACTAGTCGTCTATTAGCCATCCAAATCAACAAGTTTAAGTGTGGAGGTTTAGCGATCGGCTTGCTCACTTCGCACAGGATAGCTGATATACCAACAATCTCCACATTCATCAATGCATGGGCTACAACATTCCGAGAACGTGGGATAAGTGATCAAGTTCGTCGTCCAAGATTTGATTGCCCATTTCCCTTCCCACAAAGAGATTTACGTCTCAATTTTCCACCAGCACCAAAAGTTCAACCTAAGATTGTCACAAAAGTATTTGTGTTTAACAAGGAAGCCATAGACAAGCTGAAATCTAAAATTGGTGGTGGCACCGATTCAGGAGTCAAGTACCATCATTCACGCTTGGAGGTGGTCACAGCACTTATATGGAAGGCTCTCATTGGTTCAGTTAAAGCACAGCACGGACACCTGAGAGCATCTTCAGTGCGCCAGATAATGACGTTGAGAGGAAAGGTGAGTATGCCTTTACCAGAAAATGCTTGTGGGAACATGTATATGCCTTTCATTTCTAGATTCAATGCCAATGGTGAGAGCAATAGGTTAGAGTTAAGTGACATTGCGAGTCTGCTGAGGGATGCTAAGAGGAAAGCCATTTCAGATTGCGCAAATGCAGTAAACAGCGACGATGTGTTTTCAATGGTAACTAAGTACCATAAAGAGTTGTTTGAAGAATTGAACAAGGGGGAAGTAGATTCATTCAAGTTCTCAAGCTGGTGTAGGCTGGGTATGGAGGAAGCAAACTTTGGCTGGGGAAAGCCTGCATGGATGAGTGCAATGAATTTTCCTATAGATGTTAGTATTCTGAAGGACGACAAATTTGGAGATGGAATTGAGGCATGGATGACCTTAAAGGAAATTGATATGCTTCACTTCCAACAAGATCCGGACATCTTGGCCTTGCCTTCCTCACCAGAGTAGATGGCTTCACTAAACAAGCACACGATCGAGCCTGATCTGGTCAGTTTATATTGCTGGAAGGAGTTGTCTTCACCATGATCATATCTGTTCTACTTTCTGTATATAGAAGACAATAACCACTTATCGGTTACCAATCTCATCTTGTCCTGCTGTAGTGTTTCAGGACGGGCCTTGTACTCTTTTTTTTTTTTAATTGGTGTGCGCAATATATACGAATTAAGATTGTGTTTATGGATGTTATGTTTGCTATTCAATTATTATGAGGTTGAATTTATTAAAGTTTTATATGAATGGTAATTTTAAGATTTGTAGAATTAGTTGAGATATCTACAAGTTGGCTCAAACACTTACGATAATTTTTTAAAAAAATAATTATGTTTATAAATGTTATGTCATCAGTAATTGAATTTTATGGTACGTGCTATAAGTTAAAGTATATATATTTAGGTGTGGAGCGTGTTAGTGGTGGTCCAATGATTTGTCGTCGATGGTTATTTCTTTTCTTTTTTTTCCTACTTTTCTCTCTCTTCCCATTAAATTATATGTTTATCTATTTTCCTTTTGTTTTCATTTTCAGCCCTTATGTTTTTTATTACTTATTTTCATCATTGACCTTTTTGGAAAGTTTTTTATGTTTTCAATTCAATTCTTAAATTAAAATTTGTCATGTATTTTTTTCATAAATTTAGTTCTTATTCTTTTAATTTGTCATTTTTACCCTTGAATTTTTTGTTAAAGTTTTATTAGTATTCAATTTTATCCTTCAATCAAAGTTTATGTTATTTGTTTTTTAATTTAACCTTCATTCTTTTGATTTTTTTTCTTTGTTAATTATTTTTTTTCTTTTCGGTTTAACACTGCAATTTAATTTTTAAATGCCCTCAAATTTATTTTTTATTTTGGTTTCCAACCTTATTTTTTAATTAAATTTTTTTAGAAAGTTGACTTTTTTCCTGGATATATCCTTCAGTGTTTGATTTATTTGAGATTAGGCTTCATGGTTTTTTCATTTGTAATGCTTTCAATTTAATGACACGGGTCACAAGTTTTAAGTATTAATATGGTTATGAATTCTTTTTTTTTCCTCATTATATTTTGCAATTTTATCATTAGACATTGTTTAAAACAATGTTTTATGGTTACCTTCATATTTGTTTCTATCAGTTTGTCTTCATCTCGTTACCTAAACCACGGTTTTTGGGATCTATTTCGGGATAAAAAGGTTTTTTTTAAAAAAAATTGTTTTGTTTTGTGTGTTAATTTTTACTATAATATTTCTTATATGTTTTTTTTTCCTTTTATTTTATTCACTCTGTTTCATGTGTTTTTATTTCCATTATCTTTTATTGATATTAATGAACAATTTAGTGGACACAAATATGTAAATGTCTCATTTTGCGAGATCAAATATCTTGATCTACGTCTATCTCTTAATTTTTTCAGTTTCTCTTATAGTTATTATTAACAAAAAATTTATTTATTTACATAAATGATTATTAGATGTTTGGATAAACCTTTTGATTTACACTTATAATTTATATTATGTAAAAAAAATATCAAAATAGTCTATATATTCAAGTTTTTTTTTAGAAAGAAAAATTATGACATGTTATGGAGCGCATATCAAATCAAATTTTTAGTTGCCCTCTAATTAATTTTTTTTCACCCTTATGTTTTAGATTCTTTTATGTAATTGATTTTTTTTCTTAATTTCATCTTTCGACATTTGATTTGTTAGAGATTCGACTTCGTACGATCTTATCGCTTTGCATTTGTTTTTTTTTAATATTGGTTTTGTAATTATTTTTAATTTCTTTTTTATAAATTTATCATGATCTTATAATCCAGGTCACGAATTTTACATGTCATTTTTTAATATAAGTTTTTTTAGAGTTGTTTTATTTGTGTTTGATTTTTCAAGATATTATGCTAATTCATTTAGAATTTAATTTTATTTATGTTTATCTTTTAAGTTATGAGTTTTTTAGGTTGTGAATTTATCTTTTATTGATTTTAATAAACAAGTTTAGCAAATACAATTAGGTGAATGTCTCATTTTGTGTGGTTGAATATTTTGATTTACATTTATCTTTTAATTTTATAAATTTATATTTTAGTTATTGTTAATGAATTTTTCCCCGTTTATTTACATAAATAATTGTTAATTCATTTAATGAGATACTTAAATAGGCTTTTCAATTTATACTTTGATTTTTTAAGTTAAAAATACATTGAAGCAGCCAACATAGCCGATATTTTTAAAAATCATGACCTGCAACGAAACATGAGTTAAATTGCTAGTTTACCTAAATGTTATAGCACTGGATCATAGTGATTTTTCAAAATTTTCAGTTAATATAAGCTAGAGAATTAGAGAGAGAGAGAGAAAAAAAACAATGATTTGACTCTAAAATTTTCTTTTAAGGCAACTTTAGGCTTATTTTAGTATATCAGGTGAAAATGCTTAATAATCACGAAAAAACTTATTATGGATATATAACAATTAATGATATCCTATTAATTATTCTCTAAGGTTCACTTTAAAGATAAAGAACGACACAAGAAGACGAGAGAAAACAAAAGTGATAAGAATATCTACACCTATAATTTCTTCTTTTCTTGTATCTATTTTCTTCTTTAAAATATATCTCAATAAATAACAATAAAATATCACTAGTTAAATTTATCAATCATCACATGCAAATTGAATATAATTTTTAAACAAATCATAATTTTGCTCATATCACTTTACCCAATATCAATTTTACCCTAAATATGATTAATATAAAACAATTTCACCAATAGTCCATCTATTATCAATGATGGTTCAAAGATTCTACATTAGAGGCTAATTTAAGGTTTCTTAATCTCTAACTATCGTTAAATTTATATGAATAAGGAAATAGCATTGTCATCTATGGATTACAATTGGAGCAAAATTGAAAAAATAAAAAAACGTTTAGTACTCAATTGATAAATTGAGTAAACATTAAGCACTAAATTTAGGTTTCCCTTTTTCCCTTAACGTCTTCATTGGATCCGCATCTTTTATTCCCTTAATACCCCTACTCAAATTCAAATCTCAAACCTCCGCTCCCGCTCTCCAAGCCCATTTTCGTAAACTCCCCTCCCTCCTCTCCCATTTCAAAATTCAAAAACCCACATAACCAGACCCCTCTCTCCCCCACTCTCACTTCTCTCTCAAAATCTCTCTCTCTAACTACGAGAAAAAAGCTCTCTTTCTCTCTCTAGAAATCACAGCCAATGGAAGGCAACGAGCAATATCCATGTCCGTCACCGTATCCCCAGCCGTTCAAAGACGTATCGAATTTCAAAACCCCAAAACGCCCTCCAAATCTCTCCAAGTTTACTTCTCCGAGCTCTCAATTCTTCACTGCTTCAAAACGAACCCCAATGTCCTCCTCCTCCTTCCGTCCTTCCTTATCAGGCCAGTCCAGGCCCAAGCCTGCTTCAACCACGGCCCGGAGAAGGCTCAAGGCGTTCGAGATCGAGCAGTCACAGTCATCAAGAAAGACACAGATTAGGAAAGAACAGGCGCTGAAAACACTGTCGAAATCTCTCACTACTTGGCTTAATTTCCTGTTCGAAAACCCTAGTGCTTGTGGGTGCCCTTGCAATTTCACCCAGAATGCGGTAGTGGGGCCCAGTGTTGTGGTGGGGTTGGGGAAGAGGGAAGGTGGGGCAGCCGGGGTGGGTGATACGTGGAGGAGTCCGAAGAGGAGTAGGGATGTGACGTGGCAAGGAGGAGGGGGTGGTGGGGATGGTGACGTGTTGAATTTTAAGAGGTATGGAAAATTGAAGGAGGGATTGAAGGAAGTGTGTAGTGTGGAGGATTTGATGGAGAGAATGAGGGTTTATTTGAGTTTGGGATGTTGTAAGGAAGTTTTTGATGCTATGGTTCTTGTAGTTAAGGTTTGTAAAATTGTGGGGTTCTCTTAATTTTTTGTGGGTTTTGTTTGTTTGATTGATTTCAGGGAGTTATGTTTGTTTAATTGGGATTTCGATTGCGGAATAATTGTGGGTTTTATTGGTTGATTAGGGGAAGATTATGCGTTTTGTTTAAATCTCGTTTTAGTTGTTGAATTGTAATAAGCTAGTTGCTTGATAATTGTGGGTTTTGTTGTATTTGACAAGGGAAAATATTGGTTAAATTATGTGTTTTAATGAAAGTTTTGTTAGGAAAAATAATTGGTAACGTAATGGGATTGTATTTTTTTAAAAACTTGATTAAGAAAAATCATGTATTTTAAGTTAGTATGTAATATGAAGGAATTAGGTGTTGTTACTAAACATGGTAGTGGAAAATTAAAGAAGCTGTTGCTTTGAATAATCTATTTTGGTGGTATTGCTTTGGGAAATTTATTTGCTTTACTGCTGATTTGGTTTAAGAAAGTAGTTGCATCGGTTTCTTTTGTTCAATTTGATTAGTAAAAATTAATGTATTTAGTCCCATTTTACTTAAAATGTAGGGATAGTGAAAGGAGATATTTTGTTTTGTTGGACTTGCCTGGGCAAACTGATGTGTTTTATTGTGATTTTAGTCAAGAAACTGTTGTTTTCGATGCAGAGAATTGAATATTTTTATTCATTTCACAGACTATAGATGAAGGGAGGTTGAAAATGAAGCCACATTGTCCTATTGTAACAGATTTTGGCATGAAGGAGAAAGCCATGCGAATTCTCATGTGCTATAATCCAGCTTGGCTTCGAATTGGATTACAAATTATTCTTGGTGGCGATTCCTTGTTGCCCAGTGGAGATATTGATTCTGATCAAGAAATATCATTCTTGAAGATGGTGATAGAGAAACAATTTCTTTCACATACTGGACTAGCAAAAACTTATGCTTATAACAGGAAGGTTGAAGGGTTATATAGACCAGGTTACTATGAGACCTTGGGAAATGTTATATTGAAGAGGTTTTTGCTGCTGGTTCTTATTCTAGATAGAACTAAATTGCAGAGTGGTCTTTCTTTAAAGTATGGAATTGATGGAGTAGATGGGGGTTCACCTCTTCTGTTCGTTGTGCAGTCTAGTATAAAGTCTAGCCGTCAAATGATTAATGGTAATTTTTGAAGTTCTTTATTTTGGTTGTTTACAGATTGAGTTATAACTACATCCTATTCATTGTAGAATGACTTTTATCCCTAGATTTCTTATCATCGGAGGTAATGCACGGAGAAGGGAATCTTCTTGCACATCTAGTGGTCATAGGTTACAAAGTATCTTATCAACAGGTATGTAGTTCAGTCCTCGTAATAACTTGTTTATTAGCACTTGCATGTGTGTTTTTTCAGGATAAAAAGGCTAGTGTTGTATCATCATCATTTAAATCTCTGTTCAAAGTTAAAAAAGGGGCTAGACACTCTGCATTGATAATAACATCTCAAAGTTCAATTTTATGAACACTATTATGTTTTTAATTGGTTAATTTACCAACAAAAATTTATTTTGGCAGTGTTCCCTCGTTGAGTATGACTTCAGAGTGACAGATTTATTTGCGGAGCTTCAAGATGGAGTGAGGCTTTGTAGAGCCATCCAGCTCTTACAAAATGATTCCTCTATTCTTATGGTTGGCCCTTTTTTCCCCTTTCTTGTTCATTAGGAAAATGACTCTTTGTAATTATTGAACATTATTTGTCTTACTTAGTAGGGCTTGTTATGTGGCAGAAAATGGTAGTTCCATCAGATACCCGCAAGAGAAATTTAGCAAATTGTGGCCTTGCCCTGCAATATCTAAAGCGTGCTGGTGTAACATTGCAAGATGAAGATGGAATGACAATCTTGGAAGACGATGTTGCTAATGGAGATATGGAGCTAACTGTTTCTTTGCTCTGGAACATGTTTGTTCACTTGCAGGTTTGTTGGGTTTTTCCTATTTCACAAAGTCTTTGATTTTGGAATTGTAATATTCAATATATTAGGAGTGATTAAGGTTGTTGGCTGGTTATAACTTGTAATCAAATTCCACAGTTGCCTCTTCTGCTCAACAAAACAACCTTAGCAAATGAAATTTTGAAAATTCACGGAGTTAACATGGTATGCTTCAATCAGATCAGTTTCCTCTTGCTTATTAAATGTTACATAAAGTCACTCTCTTTCTAGCTTTGAACTTTAAAGAGGTAGCTGAGATTTCTATCACTTGTGCTTTCTGTATTTCTTTTCATCTTTTTCTCAAGTCATTTTCAGAGCCGCTGTATATTTATGTTGCTCTCATTGTTTTCTATTGCATAGGACTCCGCTAACATCAGTCCTGGTTCCTCTCCTTTGGAGTTGCTTTTGAGTTGGATTCAGGTATGGCTGCTATATAGAATATATGCCACTACGTCTATGCATGGATCTCCTCCCCCCAACCCCTCACCCTCCTCCTCTCACTTCTTGAGATCACTTATTCATGTCAGGTCTTTTCCTTTTTTGTTTTGCCAGCAGAAACATGTAGATTTTATCAATTTTTTTCTGACTTGCTAATGCTCATTTGGTAGTTTTACTTGCTTATGGCCATTGAAATTGTTTCTGCAGGCAGTTTGTGGAAAATATGATAATAAAATTGATAATTTTGCTTCGTTGGTTGATGGTAAAGCCATATGGTGTCTGCTTGACTACTATTTCCGTAAAGAACTTTCTTGTTCTCATTCTCCAAAGGTACGGCATGTCTTGCAGTTTTATTGGTTTTCAAGCTCTACAAATTCTTCTTTCTCATGTTTTATTTTCACTGCATCTTTTTTCACAGGATCCTCATGAAAGTAGAAGAGAAGAATCACTTATGTCAGCTATTGATTATACAGATTCAGTCCACAATTTCTTATTGTCACAGAAGCTGACAACATTACTTTGGAATTTTCCTGAGGTAAAGATCATAAACTATCTGTCTACATGCATAACGCTTAACCAACAGCTGACAATCCATTTATATGTTTTAAGGCATGTCAACTTGAGAAACAATAAGTAAAACATTTGGACATGTTGAAGTTGTTGGTTTTTAAGGCATGGCATATTTAAAGGACATGTTGAGAAAAAGTTTTGTACTTTTTAAATGACCTGAAAATTTGATTAGATCAGCTTGTCGGTGGCTGAGAAATTGGCCTTTTATAGTGTCAACATGTGACCTTGTTTCTTTGAACTTTTGTCAGAAGTTATGTGTATGACTTTATGTATTGTATTTACAGGTTCTTCATATCAGTGACATTCTTGAACATAGTGGCGCAATTAATCATCGAAGTGTGGTAATTTTATTGGTGTTCCTCTCATCACAATTGACTGTAAAGAAAACCATGGTAAAGCTAGAATTCTTTTGCTGGATAATGACTGAGGCAACACTCTTGGGATATATTTTAATAATTCTTTTCTGTTTGCTAGGATCAACTGAATTTCCATAAACTATTGTGTTGTGATTGTCAAGAGAGGAGAACTTCAAGCGTTGGTAGGTGTTCTTTAAGTTCAGAAGCAGAGCTGGACCAAGACATAATAGATGGCTCCAGTACAGAAGGTTTCCACCTTTAATTTAGTAGTAAATCTCTTTTTGGTGTTTCTTGTCATTATGTAAATATTCTCTTTCCTTTTCCTCTTATTACTGAATGTTTTCAAATGTGTACTTAATTCAAAAGCACCGAAGTTTTCAAAGGGTTTATACAACTTTTGCCTCTTGGGTCCCATTTCGAATGGGATATAAAGGGATGAGCATTACCTTTCATTAAATTTGTTTCATATATAAAAACAATATGTATGGCTTATGATGAACGAGATATATTTGCCTGGAATGAGATTAAAAGAAAGGATTTAAAACTAAAATGATAAAATGCTTGCACCATTCACATGTAGTTGTAGGAATGGAAAGGAGAATATTGGTTTTAAAGCTTTTTTTTTTTTTTTTAATCTTTTATTTGAACTTGTTTATGCAGATGCTGCTAGAAAGTTTAGGGCTATTAAGGCTTGGTGGCAAGATATGGCCGAACGAAACAACAAATTCATCACACAACCTGGTACTTCTGTTTTGGATTGCAACTCAACTAGCAATCTGGGCATCATCAATCAAAGAGGTATTCTCATTAAGTTTTCTTTTCAATTGAAAAGTGCACCTATATTTCAAGTTGCAATAATTGTTCTGTTTAAGTTGTTTGATATGATCTTTATTGAAGTTTGTAGTTTTTTCTTGTCTGCAATTTTGTTAGGAACTGCCATGCTGTTCAGTTAATTTCTGTTTTTAGAGGCAACAATTTAAATAGTTGTAAATTTTTCCCTTTTATGGAAATCATCTTTTCATGGATTGATCATCTAAGTTTATTAGAAGTAGTGCATCGCTTCTTTGCTTTATACCATAATCTTTGATCACTAATTTCTTCCTTCTGACTAACAGTCAATACTGTTTCAGAAAATGCTGCAAAAGTAATACAATTGCACTTTAGGAGATCAATTGAACGCCATAACTTTTTGAAGATGAGAAGAGCGGCTTGCTTTTTGCAAACTGCTATTCGGGCTTGGTTAATGGTGAAGAAGAGACCATTCCTTTTAAAATTCAGTAGTGTCACAGTTCAGGATTTTAGATGTGGTACGTACTTTTATTCGCCAGTTCATTTGTATGAATCCCTGCAAATTCTGTTTAGTTACTCACGTACTTTTTTGTTTGGTTAATCATGCAGAAAGGTGGAGCCAGGCTGAAAACCTAGGGAGATATGTGAAGTTCATTGTTGACCGGCATAGATTTGTCAAGCTACGAAGAGATGTTATGCTTATTCAGAAAGCCACGAGGATTTGGATCAGACAAAGACATAAAAGTGATTGTGTTAGTAATCTTGATGTATCCACTCTTGATATAGTCAATCCTGCCATTGCTTCATCCACGTGCCAATTTGATGGTCTAACAGTTCAGCTTTCTTCAAAGACTATAATTTCCAGGTCCATCCACGAACAGCAGCTTGCTGCTACTAAAATTCGAAGTCATTTCCAAGGTTGGCTGTTGAGAAGGACATTTTTAATCCGGAAGCAAGCTATAATGAAAATTCAAAGTAATTATAGATGCTTAAGATGTCGGAGGGCTTTTCAACAATTTAGTATTGCTAAAAAGTCAGCCATTGTTATTCAGTCTTGTGTTCGTGGATGGATTGTAAGGAGAAAAGTGGGAAGATATCGGTATCTCATTGGTGTGCTTCAAGTAAGCTATCTGCCTATCGTGTTCCTGTATGCACATTTTTTTGCATCAAAATATGAGTTACATGCATTTATGAATTGATAAATAATGCATGTAGAATCCTTAAACTTATAGGATTTAGCTTTTGTGTTGGTCCATTTACTTTACTGACAAAATAACTAATTTAAATGCCACTTGAGGGTTGAAGGGGGAGATTGTGAAAATGAGTTTCTTTGTTCTTTTTATCACGAGTAAATGTTGTCTATGTGGGTGATAACACTTAGGTTAAGTACTAATTCTGCTGCCTATCAGAAGTGGCAAAGGTTTTCATAATTGTTGAATTCCTGTAACACCTACTTGCATCTAGATAAATGTTTGTTTATTTTGTTCGTTTGTCTGAATGAAATTCACTTGTATATAGCAACTTGTAAGGCATTACATGTGCATTTCTTGCTTCTATGTGCTATCTGAATTCAGCAACATGGTGAAGTTTTTCTACTGGGTAGAATTTGCTTTACTTACTGTGGTCCTGGAAAAGCTGGGTGTTTTGGGGATGATTTCACTACAGCTCCAACCTTAAAGCATTTTCCATGAAATATCACTGCTTTATGCTCTAGACAAACTTTACCTGAAGTTAAAAAAATTTCTTTTATATATTTTAAGTTCCATTATGTTCAAATGAATCCAGAGATACTGCCGGGCTTGGCTCGTAAGGAGGGACTTTTTGTTCCAAAAACAAGCAGCAACACAGATTCAAAGTGCTATTCGATGTTTAAACTGCAGGACAGCATTTAAGTCTTGCAAAGATGCAACGATTGAAATTCAACGGTTTGTCAGGGGACATACTACTCGGAATAGGCTATTAGGTATTTTGTGAAAGTCTTCTCCCAAAGTTTAAATGCCTGCATCTTTTCTTTGATTAACTGCTTGTTCATTTCTGAATTGCTTATCAAGTTTAGCTTGCTTGGCTTTAAATATATTTTGCATCTGATTGTTACAGGGGCTTCTCACTTTTCTGGAGGCATTGCTAGTTACGGAAATTTTCTAACCTCAGGAGTCTGCTTTCAGAGCTTGAAACTGAAAGTAATGATGTCTTCAGTTTTGAAGCTACAAAGGTGGTGGAGAGGCATTCTATTTCTTAAACTCAGAACAAAGTCTGCAATTGTTATACAAGCTCATATTCGAGGTTGGATTGGCAGGCAAATGGCCTCTAGAGAGAGGCAATGTGTTGCTCTCCAAGTAAGACTGACTTCTTTTGAGTTCTGCTTTTATTTTTTACAGGAAATGGCTTGCACATTTACCAGAATATCTGATTGAGTGTAAGGTCAAACCATTTGCTTGCCCTTGAATTTTTGGTTGGTTACATATTGGTGTGATTAAAACAAAATTTCCTCTACATGGTTGCCTTAACTATGCATATAGAAAACAAACTTCCTCTGCATGGTCCTATCTAACTAGACATGGTGTACTCCCAAATTAACTGCAAAATGCTTATGTTTCTCTTTGGTCCTTTATTCTGTTTGTGTGTTTTTTTTTTTAGTTCTTTCTTTGAAGTCTTGGTATTCTGTGGTAATTGTGTCAGTAGACCTTTGTCTCAGACCAATCACTTTATACAGTTGGCTGTTATGTAATCTTTGCCACTCGTGAAGTCAATGAGCCTGTAAATTTAGCTGAAATTGGCCTGCTTCTAGATTACGTTTGACACTGCTGTTTTTGGCTAATAAACAGTAACTTTTTGTTCCAGAGAGAAGCAGTGTTAAAAATCCAAAGTGCTGTTCGATGTCTGAACTGCTCGAAGGCGTTTCATTGCTGTAAACAAGCTGCTATAGAGATTCAGGGGTTTGTCAGAGGGGAGATTACTCGAAATAGGCTATTAGGTTTGTGAAAATTTCTTCTGAACTTTAGTTGCTAGCACATTTTATTTCATACAAGCTCTCTGCATTATTGAAATATGGTTCGAGTTTAGTTATCTTAAGAATATCTGGCATCGGACTGATGCAGGGGCTTCTCACTTTCATAGAGCTACTGCTAGTTATTGCAAAATGCAAACCTCAAGATTCTGCTTGCAGAGTTTGGAATTGAAAATAGTGATGTCTTCTATTCTGAAGCTGCAAAGGTGGTGGAGAGGTGTTTTATTGCTGAAGCATAGAGCAAAATCAGCAATCCTCGTACAGTCTCATGTTCGAGGTTGGATTGGCAGGAAAAAGGCCTCTAGAGAGAGGCAGCGCATTGTTGTGGTTCAAGTAAGACTAATAGATCTCTGCTATTGTTTTTCTATGTTGCATTTCCATGGTAATAAAGCTGGTTCGTTATAACTGGATATCTGATTAAAATATTTCCAAGTGATTACAAAATTGAAAACTTTTTTGCCCCTGAATTTAGTAGTTGTTCATGTATGACTTGGATAAATACAATTTTCTTTATGAATCCATGTCTTGATCACATGGCGTTTACTTAAATTTGACACACTGCTTTCTCTCCACTTTCTCTGTCATGGGTGTATATTTTCCCGGATCCAAGGTGAATTAGTTGCTTCCCTGAAGCCTTGGAAGTTGGAATTGTTTTAGCTTTGGCACCTTTCTCTGTGCATCGGTCTCCTCTAGTCAGCCCAATTATATTCCTGAGTTGGCATTTATGTTATCTGCCCCATTTATGATTCAATATTTAACTTGGAACATATTTCTAGGCTAACTGGCATTTGTAAATTCAACAGTCGCACTGGAAAGGTACGTATTTCTAGGCTAACTGGCATTTGTAAATTCAACAGTCGCACTGGAAAGGTTTCCTTGCACGTAAAAATGCTAGAGGGCAGCTCCTGGATTTGCGCCTGAGAATGCAAAATTCTGCTAAAAATGTGGATGACAGCATGCGTATTATTAACAGGCTCATAGTGGCTCTTTCAGAACTATCAAGCATGAAAAGTGTCAGTGGCATTCTTCACACTTGTGCAACTTTGGGTAAGAATTTCTTATGTCTCAGATCCTTTAGAAATTTGAATGTTTTGATAGTGTTATCCATGCTTTACTGGGAAGTAGCATGGGAATCAAATGGTGGTTGTGGAATTATTGTAGCCTGCATAAAAAACACTCATCTTTCCTGAAGCAAGTACTGGTTGGTTCGACATTATCATGACATGATTGGACAAGATGCAAAGACACTTGCTTTCACTAGCTTGTGTTGGCATGAAAACTAATGCATCTCCATGCCATCTTACGCAGTTCATGATCTGTTATTGAATCTTCAATTTATTGAGTGAGCATGGATATCCATTTGTCTTCTTAGTTGAAATAATGAGTCAACCATGTACTTCTTGAAAGAAGGTATCATTTTGTATATTTATTCCAAGTTTTTTTTTTTTTTTTTGCCAGATATGACCACAGAACACTCTCAAAAATGTTGTGAGAAACTTGTGGCTGCTGGGGCAATTGACAACTTACTGAAGCTGATTCGCTCAGTCAGTCAAAGCGTGCCTGACCAGGAGGTTTTAAAGCATGCACTCTCAGTTCTCCGGAATCTTGCCCGTTATCCACATTTGATTGAAGTGCTTATTGACAGTGAAGGAGTAGTAGAAATAATTCTTTGGCAGTTGCTCAGGTTATTTTGTTATGTTCTGATTAGAAGTCAATGGTATGTTTTTATTTGCTATGTATGAACAAATTGTCTTTTAACTAATGTTGTCCAGGAACAAGGAGGAAGGATATTTCATTGCTTCTGAGGTTATGAAGAAGATCTGTTCACATCAAAAAGGCGTTGAAATGGTGCTGAGGAAACCACCCATTATAAAGAGGCTACACAGTCTTGTGGAAGAATTAACAAGGAAGGCAAACTTCGAGAAGAAGTAAGTTGCTGGCATTCAGAACTCTATTCCCTTACAATTATACTTGAGATGAGTGTAACTGAAACTGCAATGATTTTTATAGGGAAAAAAACCTAGTTTTTGGTTAATTTTATAGAAAAAACATGTTATCACAATAAGCAAAAGATAGCTAAGTTCAATACAACCTATCTTTGTGCAGGAAACCTCGCGGCATGGCAGTGAGGGACAACATGGAAAGAAGATTACGGGAGGCCGTCGAACTTTTGAAACTGATAAATAGCAAACTTTGGTAGTCAAACTCGGATACAATTTATGCCTGTTGTATTTCTAGTAAATTTTTATAGTGGCACTTGTAGTTGCCCTTCAAGGTATGGAAAATGCAACATTCTGGAGCTGTTCCAGGGCCATGTTTTTAGGCGTTCTTGCTATTGCCTTGTAATTCATCTTTGCATGCTTGAGCTTGGAGATCTTCTGATCTCATTGTGTCTCAATTTCAAAGGTTCTTAGTAAAGTGAAGAGTGTGTTGAGAGGTGTGCAGATTTGAGATGAAGTTGATTTTCTTTACTGATAAACTGTAATGAATATTTGATCACTAATTGTCTTTGTTTTTTTCTCCCTCCCTACTCCTAGGGCAGAGGACATGAAGTTGGAACTAGAACACAGCACTGTTCTACTCCTGCAAGTGCCTCGTAGATGCCATGAAAACGCTGCGACGGATCAAAAACCACTAGACAAATTGCAGAACTATGTTAATTATCTTGATTTATTTATGCCAGCGACATATATTAGGAGAAATCTCGTAAGATGCTTTCTTATCTACGTTTCTTTATAATTAATCAGAATTTATCACGAAGCTAAGCGCACAAGGGTTTGGCAAGAAATCAACATAGTTTTTAAACCAGGCATGAAAGGCTGATCTGGGTCAAGTCTCTTGATAAAATGAATTGACCTGAGTTATCTAAATCAATTCAATTTTTTTTTTTAATTTTTTATAATAAAGTTAAAATGACAAAATTTTGAAAAAAAAGAAGAGTTTTCCTAGGCTTATTGGTTGTAGATCAAGTTGGATTTTTGATTGAATTATACCAAAATTTTGGATCAGGTAAATTCTTCTTATATTTTTATTAAAACCTGGTTTGACCTAGACTCTAAATTAATGGGGTCATGAGTTAGCTTGCTGGATACTTAATTTCAATTCACTTGGCCAATTTGAGCAAAACCAAAGAAATTATGTAATCTTCAAAGGGACAAGAAAGATGAGGAATTTATATCGATAAATTATTTCATTTGCAACAATGTATTTTGCCTATTCAGAATACAAAGCTAAAGAACTTTACTTCCGAGAACATCAAGAAATCATATTTGTTCTCATACATAATATATAACTAGATATACTCTTTTTATCATCATAGCTTCCAACCCAATCCTTGTCTGTAAACCCAATTAACCTATTATCTTCTTGTTTCTTGTACATGATCCTCACATGATCTTTTTTGCTTCTGCAAGATGAAGTTTGCTTGGTTCTTCTATAAATCTAGAAATTATACTTACTAGAAGCACTATATTAGGTTTTGTATTTGTAAGATAAATCAAATAACCACCAAGACTTCAAAACTTCTTTGAATCTATTTTAACAGCACTATCATTTTACTGCAACTTCTCATTTACTGTCATAGAAGTACCTGCTGATTTATATGCTGACATGTTGAATTTCTTGAGAAAAATTGCAACATACTTTTCTTGAGAAATGAAAATTTCTCTTTGCTTCACTTCAATACCAAGAAAATATCTCATCAATCCAAGATCTGACATTTCATATTTTTTCATCCTAGTATTCTTGAATTCTGCAACCATATCTTTGTTTGTTCATGCATATATTAGATCATCAACACAGAGACATGCTATTAGAAAATCTTCTCTTTTTTTTTCTTTATATAGAGTGATGGTTCATATTAATTTTTTTCAAATTTATTCTGATAGAAATAAAGATCAATTTTGATGTTCCATGTTCTTGGTGTTTGTTTTAATCCATAAAAAGCTTTATAAAATCTATAAATTTTATCTTTTTTTCTTTTTAATTTATATCTTGGAGGCTGCTCAACATAAACTTCTTCCTGCAGTTCTCTATTAAAGAATACTAACTTAACATCAAGTTGAAAAACCTGTAAATGTAATAGTGCAACCAAAGCAAGAACAATTTTGATTTCAAGTGTATAAGTCTAAAAAAAATCAACTATAGGCTGTTGTGAATAGTCTTTTGCAATAATTCTAGCATTATGCTTCATCTTCATTATATTTGACCTTGAATATTCATTTTAAACCTACTCTTTTAATTATTATTTTTGAGATCAACTAACTCCCATGTTTGATATTTTTTCAGTACTTATCATTACCTCATTCATATCGTTCCTCCATTCTTCCTTTTTATTGTCTCTTCAAAATTATGAGGTTTTGAAAAGAAAGTAACATGATAAGAATTGTAAATATCAGTTAATGGTGGATATATATCTCTTGGAGGAGGTTCTGATCAGTCTGATTCTTCATTAGAACTTGATGAGCTTCCGTCATTGGAAGCTCAAGAAAGTTGTCAAGTACCAGGGAGGTCAGCAGAGTAAATGTGAGACTCGGGGGTTTCAGACCAACTAAGATGGTTTTCTGGGGCAGGGTTTGTAAGGATAAGAGGGCAGGGTTTGTAAGGAGATAGTACCATGGTGAAGGTTGATGATACATGGACAACTCCATCAGACCTCTCTGGGGGCATGATATTGATAGTTGCGCGACTTTATAAGAGAAAGGATTAGGTGTTTAGCCTTTTTACAGAGCAAGTGGTCAAGTTGCTGCCGCGCGTGCTGTGATTGTGAGGTTAGGTTTTGCAAGTTGATTGGCTCTCTGAACTTTGCAGTAGGGTTTGTTTTCCTTCTATAGAAGAAGAGGTGGATGGTCAAAATTTACGGTGCTAGTTTCATAGACTAATGCTATCAGACAAAACTATCCACTAATGATAGTTTTTGCAGCTACCTGTTACTTTACCCTAGATGAACATGAACAGAACTGGACATTTCTTGACAAGTTGTTACAGGAATTTCTTTTTACAAGAACAGCAAAATAGAGCTGTGTCTTGCACCAATTAAGAGAGATTCTTGTCGTGATTTGACAACTTGATAAGTAGCTCAAGTAGGGTTGGCCCATTCCAGATCCACCGTTTTGGAATGCTCTGGTGAAACCTCCCATGTCCACAAATAATGGCCCTGTCACGAAGATCTTCAAGTGCTTGAACAAAGTTTATTGTACCGCAACTCTGTGTCGCATATCCTGTTTTTCTTCGTGCCCGTTTGGCAACGTGATGCGCTATGGTTGCACTAACACCTCGCCAGCAAAAGCACCCAGAGATGATGCTTTTGCTGCAGTGCTTTTTAAAGCATGATGTTGAGCTGCTTCTGGCAAAGAGAACTGCAGTGGAACACAGAGCAACAGTACTGCGCACACAACATTGGAGACTGGTCTCAATGAACTTCTTTCTCACACAATGCACAATACCTCTCCTCAAGATGCCTTTTGAATTTACTCTTACATCACCAAAGATCTCCTCCCTGGGTGGTTCAGCGTGCTTGGTGGGTGTCGAGCTAGCCTTTTCATCATATGCCTGACCAGGAGGATGGGAGACAGTGACCGCAACAGTTCTGGAAAATATCCACTCGATCCAGGGAAATTATCATTAATCTGAATAAATTATTTTTGTTTTCCAATTTTTCGTGTGAAAAAGGAGTTCGAATCCTCTTACTCGAGTGCAAGTAAATATTGAACTAAGTGACTATCAATTACAAAAAGACTCGTCTTAGTCCATAAAAATTAAAGATTGTTTTGTTTGATTTTTCTTAATTAGTAAATTATAATTTTTATAGTTATTGAGATTTGAAAATAACAATTATTTTACATGTAATAAACCGACTATGTTCCATAATAAATAAAAATGTCAATAATTATACCAAATTGACTCCTTATATATTAATTCTTAAAATAATTTTTTTTTTAAATTAAACAATTTTTAAAATATTAAATCTTACTCGAGAAAAAAAATAAAAAGTTATTTTAGTTAAAAAAATAAAAAATAAAACAAATTTTATTTGTAATATAGTTTTAAAATTAGTTTTTATACTTTAAAATGAAAATACATAAATATTTTATTTAAAAAAACAATTCTAGGAAAATATTTTTAAATCAGAGTTATAAGGGAGAAACAAAAAAATAACCATAGTTTTCCTCTTTTTTTTTTCTTACTATGAAAGGAAAACCTAGGAGGAATCTGCCACGCTAGGTGTCCTTAAAAGACACCCTCTGCCCTCATCTTTTGTTTCTCTCTCCCTCGAGCCTGAAACCCACTTGCTAGGGTTTCCCTCTCTCTCTCTCTCTCTCTCCCATCAGGAAAACCGACAGCCACACGCACAATGATGCAGCAACCAGGACCAGGAGGAGCCATGCTACCCCAACAACAACAACCACCACAGCAATACCAGCAACCTCCTTACATGATGATGATGCCGCCACCACCAATGGCTCAAACCCAACCGCCACCACCACACATGTGGGCTCAACATCAGGCCCATCAGGCTTCTATTCCACCACCACAGAAACAACAGGGACAGGGACAACCTCCTGCTACTGCTGATGAGGTCAGGACTCTTTGGATTGGTGACTTACAGTACTGGATGGATGAGAACTATATTGCTAGCTGTTTTGCTCATACTGGAGAGGTAAAAAAGAAAAATCCAGTTTTCATTTTGTGTAAAGTTTGTGTTTTGTGTGTAAAGATTTGATCTTTTTGATTCTGTAATGGGTTTCTTGTATGTTTATGTTATAGAGGGTTTGCTGTTTTTTTTTTCTTGGATTATTTTTCTTTTTTGAAGTTATGACTATTATTTGTATAGTATATGAAGATTTATCCGGTGGGTGGGTGGATGGTAAATTTAGGTGGGATAATTTATTTTGAAGCTTAATAGCAGTATTCAATGAAGGAGGATGGGTTTGGAGATGGTGACTTTAAGGTTTTCTGGTTTGTAAGATTTTGTAGTCTGTGCTGATTCTGTTCTGTTCTTTCTTGAAATTTTTGAATGAGTCTGTTTTGTCTACTGGGGGTGCTATATGGTTTGATTGTATAAGGGAGAGATGAATTGGAGATTCTTTTTGTATCAAAGAGGTTTATGTGTTGATTGAACCTAGCTAGTTTGCTTACCAATCTATGATTTTTATTTTTCCTTGTTATATTTTGAGAGAAACAGAATAGTAGTAATGTTGCAGTTAGTTTTTGCTGTTTGAAGGGGAAGTGTAAAATCATGAAAAGTTTAGTATTGAATGCATAATCACATGGATCAAATATCTTCATCATTTGAGTTCTTGTAAATTTGATTTTGTCTGTTTACAGAAGCAACAAAAAGTTTGTGATTACATGTCAAATCTAACAATATATTTCGGACTTTTTTCATACTTTAAACATTACAGACATGTTTGCACGCATGCTGTGAACATGTGAATTAGAGAGGGGAGGATACTAATCTTGGGTTTACTTTACTGAGAATATGTTTTTGTTGCAGGTTGCTTCTGTGAAAATCATTCGTAATAAGCAAACTTCTCAAATCGAAGGTTATGGATTTATTGAGATGACCAGTCATGGGGCTGCAGAAAGGATATTGCAGACTTATAATGGTACCCCAATGCCAAATGGCGAGCAGAACTTTAGGCTGAACTGGGCTTCTTTTAGTGGGGGTGATAAGCGTGATGATTCTCCTGACTTCACTATATTTGTGGGAGACTTGGCTGCTGATGTTACAGATTTCATGCTCCAAGAGACATTCAGGGCCCACTTTCCCTCAGTGAAGGGTGCAAAGGTGGTGATTGATAGGCTCACTGGACGCACAAAGGGTTATGGATTTGTTCGTTTTGGAGATGAAAGTGAACAGCTACGTGCTATGACCGAGATGAATGGGGCATTTTGTTCGACAAGGCCTATGCGAGTAGGGCTTGCTTCAAACAAGAAGGCTGTGGTTGGTCAGCAATATCCAAAAGGTATGTTTCTTAGTTGTCATTGTCGTTGCTCTAGCTGAATGCCAATTCTTTAAACATGGTATCATTTTTTCTTTTCTTTTCAATATGCGTTTGTAATCATGGATTTGCCCCCATTTAGATTGGTAGGGTGATTATCTGAATTTCCAGTTGTTGTTATGCTCTGAGTATGCTTAACATTTTTGGTAAGCTTGCTTTCTTCCAGCTATTCTTTGAAGATAGGCAGCAGTTTCCAAATTATTTCTTCCATTGTTTCCTATAACACATGGGCACAGTAAATTCTATTAAAAATCTTGAAACATGCAAAAACTTATAGAATTCCTGTTGTCTCAGAGCAGGACTTCAAGAGGCTCTATCATCTAAGGGCCTGGAACTGATTTCAGCTGAATTGGTTACCCTTTAGTGCGTGGCCTCACTTAGGTCAGTTTTAAGTTTTTGTCCTGCCTGTTATTTGAGCTTCTATGTAGCATCTGCAATGCTACATTTCAAGCTTCTTTTCAGTTCGTTCAATTAGTTGAGCTTTCTGTCAAGTTATATTTCTTACTACTCTGGTTACCTAAAGATTTATCAGCTCAGTATTTTGTCATTTTTACCATTAGATAGGGAGGGTCTAGTGTTTCTTCTTCATTTTTTTTGGTCATTAGGGAAAAAAATGCTTATGTCTGTTTCCCAGTTAAGTATACATTCATTAGATATTCCTTCATTGTTCCTTAATGAATTACTCTAATTAATAATTCTAAACTTCTTTGCATTTTTTTGTGAGTTTAGATTTCCCAGCCACTACCATACTTATTGTAGCCTGTGGTGACTCTATTGCTTGAAACTAGTGTTGCCACGTACACCACCATCATTTTGTGTCTAGGTTTTATTGGGACTGCTCTCTTCTTGTCCTTACTTAATTATACATTCCTTAGATATTCCTTCATTGTTCCTTAATGAATTACTCTAATTAATAATTCTAAATTTCTTTGCATTTTTTGTGAGTTTAGATTTCCCAGCCACTACCAGTTTACTTTGTGTAGCCTGTGGTGACTCTATTGCTTGAAACTAGTGGTGCCACATACACCACCATCATTTTGTGTCTAGGTTTTATTGAGACTGCTGTCTCATCTTGTACTTGCTTAATACATAAGCTTGATTTTGTTAATCTTTGCTCCTTCAGGATATTTTTGTGCCATTAGTTGCTCTGGGTGCTAATTTGCCTGTTTCTCCATAGGAGTGGATGATGAGTTTTGTTTGACATTTAAAGATCTTTCTTTTAAAAAGAACATTGATATGACATATAGTTCCTAATAAAACCACCAACATTGACAATATGTTCTTTGACAAAACCAAAGTCTTTCACACCTTTTGCAATAAATTCTGGGGAGTTTATTTTTGTCCCACCATTATCATTCTTAAAGTATTAAATGATCACTACTTCCAGAAGCCAAATAAATCAGGTGAACAGTTTGTTCGAATTACTGTAGTTTGTTACTTTCACTGGAGCAGATGCTGAATTGCTCATTGTCTTGCACTTGTATGGTTTTGTTGCTTTCTGGTTTGACTGTTTGTCAGATTGGCATGCCATGCTCCTTCATATTGCATGATTTCAAATTGATGATTTACTTGGGCTTGACTTTCAAAATAACATTTTGGTGCAACTTCCAATGTGAATAAGTTGGTAGCCTGAATTTTGCCACATTTTTTTCCCTTTTTTTGTGAAAGGTTATAACGTTCTTGATACAAACCTTTTTCTTAAGAGACTAATGCTATGCTGCTTCATGATATCCTAAATGCTTCTTAACTGCTCTTTATTGTTGTAGCTTAATTATCAGAATATTTTCTGTTATTTACTCCCCAGAATTTGATGAAGCGAATGATTGGAGATTGGGTGCAAATACTACATTTTTTTGCCATGGATTGATCGGGCAAATAAAAATTTGAATGTTAAGCTCTACTTTCATTTAATTGTTTCCTTTTATTTGAGAGCAAAACACTTAATACAAGAAACAAGAGATCAAGAAGGAACTTTTGCTACATGCAAGCTAAATGATGGGAATTGATTTGATACTTCTGAAGAATTATTTGGATATTAGTGTTGAGTTGAATTTATTCACACTTGTGTATTTGAACTAATGATGTGCTCTTCTTCATGATAAATTGTTTTTTGAATTGAGATGTCCATCTGTGTTTCTTGAACAGCTTTTTTACTATGGGGGACCATTGTCTCTGGAGGCTGTCTTGCCTGTCATTTTGTATTTCTTGTTTATTTCATCTTTATTTTGTTTTTCATCTTTATTTTCATATGCAGCTTCATATCAGAATCCTCAGCCTCAGAACGAAGGCGACCCTAATAATACAACTGTGGGTACTTTGTTCTTTTTTATTGTAGAAATTACTTTTCCCAACGTGATTCTGACTTGGACAAATTTAAACAGATATTTGTTGGTAATTTGGATTCTAATGTTATGGATGATCATTTGAGAGAACTCTTTGGCCAATATGGACAATTATTGCATGTGAAGATACCTGCAGGCAAGAGATGTGGGTTTGTTCAGTTTGCTGACAGGTAAGGAAATTTGCTTGAGCATCTGCTGATGACAGCTCTTGAGGAAAATTAACTTTTTAACCTGCATTTGGGCATTGTGTCAGGAGCTCTGCAGAAGAAGCACTGAAAATGTTAAATGGAGCTCAGTTGAGCGGACAGAATATCCGATTGTCATGGGGCCGTAATCCTTCAAATAAACAGGTATTTTTACATTAGCTGACACCTACGTAAATTTCTCTAGAGAGATTCACATGTTCTCATGAACCTGATACATGTGTCTGTTGTGTCTCCTCATTTGCAGGCTCAGCCAGATGCAAACCAGTATGGTGGTGGATACTATGGATATGGACAACAAGGATATGAAAATTATGGGTATGCCCCAGCTACTCAGGACCCCAACATGTACTACGGAGGTTATCCTGGCTATGGGAACTATCAGCAGGGCCAGCAGCAGCAAGTAGGATATAGCTGAGAAGTCTTGGCATGTCATCGCCTATCCTTGTAGTTTATTAGTAGAAAGATGGTGCTTTTCCCTTCTCATCTTGTATTGCTTTTTGGAAGAAAACCATTTCAGGCCATGTTCTTCTCTTGCTGCAAGGACAAACCTCCATTTTAAAAAAAATTGTAAAACTATTACACCTTACTTGTTTAAGATTTGTTAAGAGAGCTATGCTATTATTATTCTGTGTTTCATTTTTTGTTGTGAATATTTTGAACATTTATGGGTGGCTAGCTCAACTTGGGGATGAAGAGCCGGACTTGGCCGAATACTGCTTGTTGGGGGTACAGGGTACCCGAGGGCCTAGCGTGCTCGAGATAATCAACTGCATGATGGGAACATTTCTCCTGCTATGGTAAATGGTGTCCGTTTTGTTAGATTTTTGTTTTTTGGAAATGTAGAGGCTTTTCAAAGCCCACAAAAGAAATCATGGTCAAGTGTGATAAAAAAGAAAATTGAAGAAAATTCCAGTATTTGACTGAAAGCATAATCATTATTTTCATTCCGGAGAGTGGAATTGTTGCTGGTTGCTGCCGTGGGTTGTTGGAGTTGCTGGTTACCCCCGACTTAAAGAATCCACTTGAATCCATTACAAAGTTTGACACAACATGTCAGCAATCCATTGTAGGGCTAATGCTTATTGCATCCCTCTTAATTTAGGTTTTCATGAAGTACTAAAACAATTCTATATTCTTTCTGGGCTGCCCTACAATAGTTTTCACCAATATAATTATTTTGAATTATTGAAAAAATTAGAACAAAACTAAACTCAGGTGGTGCAATTCGTTCCACAATAATTGCATTAGCATAGACTAGGTATTCCCTTCTCTAAGTGTGAGTGTTGGTTCTACAAAAAGGAATTCCAAGAAAATGACTTCGAGGATCTAGTAGATAACTAATATAGCATATTCTGCCTTTTGAGTATATGTAGAAACATTCAACCGAATACCTTGAGTAAATCTAGCAATATCCTTAAAAAATTTAAGAGGAAAAGGTTTGAGAAACAAGAAAGAGAGGGGGGGAGAAACAATTATCTTCAATCTGGTTTCTTCAAGTTCAAGCAATTATCTGTAGTTTGACCGAACAACTCTTGCACCAGTTTTAGCTCCCTCTCTGCAACCATCGAAACCACTAAGTAAAGAAAAGATGAAAACATATGCCGGGGGCATGTAAATCATCCAAAATAACCCATTTTAAATCTAGTAGCTGTTAAAAACAAATCACATTGAGATGGTGACCATGATTCCAAAACTTGCTATATCCTTTTCCTTTCATATTACTATACTTTAAATCACTTTCCAAACTGCTAAATTCGTTTTTTCTACTGGAATGGCATTAAGAATGTTATATCCTCCCTTTATGGGTCTTAGGGAAGCAAGGGGAAGGATTCAGAATTCAGGATCTGAATTCTATGCGCTGCTGTTGCTTTGCAGGGGAGGTGCCATTGCTCAAACTGCCAGCTAATTATAATATTCATTTTGAAGCAGGACAAGTATTGTAACTAGTGTCCGAGCACATACAGCACATCAAACAACAATCTGAAAAGTTGAAGAATTTACCCGCTGCCTCCAGTTGCCTTTGAAGTTCCTGGCCTACAGCATCATTTTCAGCCTGTGCATTCACAGACAAGTTAACAGACCATTCATCAATTCTAAAATACTAGATGTAGAAAGTGTAAATCAGTGAAGTTTCTGTGGAACAAACCTGGAGTTCTGCAATCCTTTTCAGTTGGGCTTCCTCACCTCCCTCAGACAAAGGGAGTGCTGCAACCAATGCATCAAACTGTGCAAAGAACAACCAGGAATTAGTTGCACCATCCTGTGCAACTCAGTTATTAAAGTGTACACAGGAGATGGACAGAAAACCAACAGCTGGACACTTGAAATCAAAATCTCATGGAGCAAAAAAGCAAACTGTTTTGGATTCACACATTCTTGTTCTCATTACCTAGCCCATTCCCTTGCATCGCCAAAAAAAACCCTAACATTTGTGCTGATTTCTATACTGATTTCCACAAAACTTCCAGCCATTTTGACACAAATCAGCTAACATACCAGTTTTTCAGTATGCTACTGAAAAATGAATTTTGTTAACATGACAAAGCAAGGGTCAAACTCTCATTTTAAAGAAAATTGTAGATTATTCAAGAAGCCCCACATTTCTCTAACATATGACGGAATTTTCAACTCTTTAATCCCTACACACAACAAAGCATCATATATTTACTTCACTCACAACATTTTTGTTAGATTCTTGCATTCACAGACAAGGCAGCTTTAGCTTTAGCACTTGAGTTGTTCACTCCACAAACAAAAGAATCTTCATTAAATTTAGTAAAAGAACGGGGCCTATTACTACAAATCTCCACTAACAAACACTATAAAGAATTTCAAACGGTCCTAAAATCCAGACTTCACAAAAAGCTTCGAAGTTCATTCTAAACAAACTTCTACTGATGAATCAAGCAAAATCTAATAATACAGATAAGATCTTAGCCACTTCCCAGTTTTGATTACAGGATTTAATAAAGCACTCAAGACGAGACAAACATCAACTACTATTCAAATTCAAAACAAATCCTAGAACAGAAAATCTAAGTTCAAGTATCGAGACTATAATTCAGCATCAAAGGTTGTCCTTACACACACTAAACTACAAGCATAAAAAATTAAAAAGAAAGAAAAGAAAAATCCAAGCATCTTGCACCATAAAAACCGCCCACTGATTATTCAAGCTACACCAGCCCAGAAAAGAAAATAAAGATTCACTGCTTAAAACACTGAATTAACCCTAAGTAAACAAAACCCAGATGCTAAAATGACAAGAAAATCATAAAGAGTCAATCTTTTTTTCTGGATTTCTCTATAAAGTTTAAGTTCTTGAGCTAGATTGTTTGAAATAATTACCTGTTTAGCAGCTTTGACAAGGGCAGCACTCATCTGTTTTGGTTGCTCAGGGAAACTGGCAGCATCTTCTGTAGGATTTGGAGGAGGTTCTGGGTAGTTTTGAGAGAGTCTGGCTGATGGTGCATCTCGTTGTAGAGTACCAAAAGTGTTGAAAGTAAGCCCTGCTATTTGATTCACTTGCTCCTGTAACTGAGATATTATGTCCATGTTTATTGCAACCTTGTATTTGTAGTACTAGAAATTTTGATATCAAATGAATAGAGTATAGAGGTTTTTTTCCCCTCTTTCTCGAGAAACAAACGGAACTTTGCAGATTTTGAGGTTTCACGGAAGCCGAAGCTAGAATAGTAGTGGCCCTTTTGGGATGATTCAACAAACTATCCTATTAACTTGATGTGCTTTCGATTTTTTTTTATTTATATTTTATTTATTATTTATTAATTAAAAATTTTAGATATTTATCAATTATTTATCAAATTTTTTTAGCATTCAATAAGTATTTATTATCTAATATTATTCTTTAATCAATAAAAAATAAAATAATTAATATATATATATTTGAAATATATATCTGTTTATTAAATAATAAATATTATATGTGTGTGTTTTATCAATACTAATACTAAGGTATATATATATTGTATTAAAAAATATTTAAATATTCAGGTATAAATATATATTTTGAGTTAGATTTAATCAGATTTAATAATATTTATACCTCATATATTATCTATTAGATTTTTTAAAAAATTCTTTATATTCAGGTTGGTATCTAGAATAAATTATCATCCTTAACTAAAACCCTAAATGTTTATTAGTTTTTTTAATATATAAATAATTTAATTAATTGGTTTTTACTTGGTCATTTGTTTTTTTTTATCTTTATTCTAATGTGTTTTGATTTTATAAAAGAAAAGAAAGAAGAAAATTATGAATTATTATATGATAATTGAAATAGAATTTGTCCTCAAGATAATAATAATGTTTCTAATATCCAAATTATTAAAAAAAAATATTAATGATATAAACTCCTATATGATTCAAACTTTTTAGAGAAATAAAATGAGAATTTATTTGCATAAAAAAAAATATATATTTGGTAAAAAAATAAAGGTGAAGCTTATAGGGATCCAAAAACAATTCTAGCTTCATTAGTATTTAAATAATAAATATAAAAATATAAAATAAATTTATTTTTATTATAATTATGTGGAGAGAAATAGGGCATTTAGAAACTTTCTTTGAGTTATGGAACATCATTAAGGTCATCTGACTTGAAAAGCAAAACGTCTAGCAAATTTAAGACAAAATTAATAACTAAGATAAACTACTTTCAACTGAATTAGTCCAAAAGGCTGCAAAGAGATTATTACCAAAGTCTGCATCCATTTCTACTACAAATATAAAATGAGATCCCGAATCAAAAGGTAAACCATTTGGAAGAGAAAATACATGCCCGATCTCTGAACTGGTATTTAAGGATCTACTTGGGACTCTAAACGATAGCAATGTCGAGCATTATTGACTATGCCTATTTATTCCTCGACCATTGACATCATGTGTTGCATCTATCACAGCTTTATCCTGCCTATGCCCTATTGTTTCATAAGAAAATGCCCTACACCGCTGAGTTGTTTTGAAACCACCAGATAAATCTAAGATTCGGCAGGTGGGATGACATCCTTGATATTACTGTCCACATTATTAGTAACATCAGGAGAATTGCAGAGCTGGGGTTCAGTCATCCTAGGAAGAACAGGTTCGTCAGCAGCAGCCTTGGATTCTGGTAGTATAGCTTCTCTCCCAAATAGAGTTGCAGGTAGGCTGGTCGCTGCTGAAATGTCTACCCCTGCCTTCATAATATTTGTAGCACCAGAAGGAACATCTGAATGGGGTTCAATGATTCTCTGAAGAGAGAATCCTTCAGCTGCAAGCTTCTGTGATGGGGAAATAGCTTCTCTCCCGAACAGCAGTGATGGAAAGCTTGCAATTGGTGAGGATAGTGAGTTTGCCTCAGTAGTACTGGCAGCATGACCAATAGGAATAGGACTACGATTAAGATGGGATGTATCATCTCCACTGATAATCTTCATAGCAGGCTCTGAAGGACCAGCATTTTTTGGAGAAGCCTGTTTTTCCATTAAAGAACAAGGGCCTTTCACTCCATCATGGACCGGTTGATTCAGCTTAAGGTCATCACCAGAAGGCTGCTTTCGAGTTTCACTCACTGGCAAAATATCTGCAGGGGGTGAAGGTAGAGACACCGATTTTAATTGTTCATTAGCCTTTACATTTAAATTAGGTCCTTTTCTTAGTGAGGCTTCGAATTCCTGCAGCAAATCATGCTGTCCGGCAATCTTATTGTGCTCCATCTCTGCCGTAACAGAGACGGATTGATTCTCATGTCCTGAACCCAAAACTTGCGGCATGACGTTTCCTCCAAACAAAGGTCCTGTGCTACCCTGCAAGTATTCAGTCCGAGGCAGCATCTGAGAAGCAGATAGGCTCTCCTTTGCAATTGGAGCAGTTGGTTGAAACCCAGATTGGAGCCCTTTGTCCTGAACAGTCGGTGCGAGCTTTTTTAGCTCAACCAGTTGCTTATCACTGTGCTTTGGTGAAGTAACAAAACTAGGCAACTGAGTTGGAGGATGAAAAACTGGGATGGGAATATCTGCTCTTCTGTACATTTTTGCTTGTGGAGCCACATCATTTTCAGCAGTGATGGGAGTGAATCGGCCAGGTTGAAATACAAGACCCCTCAGAGGAATGTCAGAGTCTTCTACCTTAACTTTAACAAGGTATCCAGCGTCAAATAAACCATCAATAACACCAGTAATCACCCGACCCACCATGTTAACACCAGCAGCATCAGTTGGTCCTACAGTCTGTTTGTTTTTCTTCATATTGTCAGATTCAGGCATTACTGGTGTTTTCTCGCCTAGCACAGCACTCTCATCCTTGCGTGGACGGCCACGTTTGCGTTTCATAGGAGGATCCACCGGAGAAGAGCTAGTCCCCTGACTTAGAGGGTTCATCTTGCGCAGTTGACAAGTCGATTGATTTTACACAGGTCTTCAAAAAATTTCTCCTGCAAACAAGATCATAAACTTTGTATCCATTCTTTTCCACATTAAACCATCAGTTAAAGAGTAAAAATAACAACAAGACTATTAGAAACAGAAACTGATCGATGATACACTATTCCTGGTATAGTTCTGTTGGGTTAACATCATAACGATAACCTGGAACAATTAAGTTCTACCAATCCACCTGAGCATTTGAACATTCTCTGGTCTGCATGGTACAAGACAATACATATCAGAAGCCTACAAGTGCATATATTGCATTAAGCCTTCTCCTTAGACTAGGCTTCAGCTTATGGATCTTAAGCCACTTTCTTCTCTTGTGTTTGAAAAGATTCTGTCTTTTTTCTTTAATGGAAGCCGTGCTGAACAGAATACAGTCAAGTCCATGTTTTTCCTATATAAATTACTCTTTGAAAGACACAAAAGGCATAGAAGCAAAGTAGAAGCAAAAATCTCTTCTAGATCTAATATTACTTGAGTCCATAAAAATGAAAAAAGAAAACTTTGAAATTTTCATTCCCCATAACTAACTTTGCCAACTTCACACTAAGATCTATACTTGGCAGGGTTAAGGATTCAAATCCATGTAAACACACACATGCATTCACATTTATGTGCTTCCATAGACATAAGATTTTACTATTGAAAAATTCACACGTCACAAGTTCTAGAAACAAAAAACACTTGAGGTTTTGTTATGACCTTAACAAGAATTGATAAAACTTCCTCATTTTGTCTTTGTCATTGCTATTTTGAAATCCATTTTCAAATCAGTAAAGGTTTTATGATCTAAGCTTATATCTCATGATAAATAAACCTAGACATAGATTTGTTCTTATCACAAAAAAACATTAAATAAATCAAAATCAGGAACAATAATTTATTAAATACTTCCTCAATAGCTTGTGAAGGCAGAACGCATATTCATAAAAAGTGGCCAGAATCCAACAATAGCAATCAAATACATGCATAGCACATCATCTGGGGCCCACCTTCAACAACAGGATGTCCCTTTTTAGCTCTAATTCACTTAAATATATCGCTGAAATCGCCCACAGAGCCAACAAGAAACAAACTTGATGGCATTAAAACATAATCACAAAAAAATAAGGCAAACCCTTGTCATAGATTTTCTCTTACACGAAAAGTTTTCCAAAATCTAACCCACACTTTGATTTGCATTAACCATCATAATCAAATCAAGAAAAAAAATCAGAGCTCAACCATCACGATGCTATTCCCTGATAAAATGCAAAAAGTTCTCATTCAAAATCTCAGATAAAAACACTTAAAAAAAATCTAACGGCTCATTAACATTATTGATCACTTTCTTGCACTAACAATGACAGAAAATCAAGAACCAAAACACAATGCAGACGATAGAGAAACTTACGTATCAACACTAGAGAAAGAAAGGGTGTCTGAAAGACCAATCAAGCAAGCTAGAAGAATCTGTTAATGGGGTGTTCTAATTTTCTTGTTTGGTTTCAGAGAAAATATACATAACCACAGGGCAAATAGTGCAGGAGGTCAAGTGTGGAGTTTGTGCTGTGTTGTTAGTTTTGGATTCTTTAGTGGGCTTTTAAATAGGTTGCCTTATATTAGACCGATAGTAGATTTTGTTGACATTGGCCCATTTAGATAAATATCTTCAAAAAATTAAAAAACAAATAATCAAAACGTTAATTATATTTTTCTGGGCAAAATCATTAAATCCAACCCAAATCATGGTTCAAAGAATCAATAGATCAGACGGGTTGAGTGGATCAATTTAAAAATATATTTTCTAAAAAAATAGTTAAAATTATGTTGTTTTATAGAAAAATTTAAAAATCAAATCAAGTTTTATTCAAATTATTTTTCACCTTGATTTAATTTAAAATAAAAATTAAATTGATAAATTACTAATTTAACTTACTAAATCAAGTTTAATAATATTAATTTATGGTAGCTGGTGTTGTTAATTCGCGGTGCATAGCCTTGCTCATGTTATAAGGGAATGTTTGGGAACGCGGCTGAGGCTGCGTTTCTAAAAATTTTAAATTTTATTTTTTTGCTAAAATTTAATATGTTTTGAATGTTTTGGATTGTTTTGATGTGCTGATGTCAAAAATAATTTTTAAAAAATAAAAAACATCATTGACATGCATTTTGGTACAAAAAATTATTTAAAAAACACCCACAACTACACTGTCAAACACGCTCTAAATAGGTTGTTAAGTTTAGCATTTGCAGTTATCTAAATTGTTTGGTAGCTAAATCTTGCTAGAATCCTTTTTTTTTTCCTTAAAAAATAAGATTAGCGAAAGGATAATTAATTGTTAAGAAAGCGTTGTGAATACTCATTTGGCAGTTTGGGCTATTTCGAAATTCCAGCCCAAATTGCTGGAAATTTTAGCCCGACTTTAACAAATGTCTTGATTTGTTCAATATACCTCGACACATCCTTTTAGTAATTGTTTTTTTTTTTTTTTTTTTTTTAGTTCTTAGAGTTATGCACATAATTTTTCTATGTACATATAATATTTTCATTAATAACACGTAGGACATAATGATCATTGAATGGCACAATAATCAATGTAAGCTATCATGGCTCAACAATAATAATAAATCAATTTCTTTATTAATAATATGTTTCTTTTTACATGATTAAAGTTCATGATTTAAGGATAACGAGATAACTTGCC
>Ga0325414_1000447_pt1 | contig 33195 bp, 24 predicted proteins | sample PopdelMetagenome_8_FD_206183 | JGI IMG/M metagenome (GOLD analysis project Ga0325414, IMG submission 206183) | Populus deltoides microbial communities from Bellville, Georgia, United States - Leaf-PdKOR-R3 | ecosystem: Host-associated > Plants > Phyllosphere > Phylloplane/Leaf | place: USA... | reverse complement strand
GCTAAGTTTGATATCAAAACCGGAGTTGTGGTATATGAACTTGTGAAGCAACTGAGTTTAATAATTGTGGCGGATCTACGTTATTAATCTTAGGGAGAACATTCAATCAAATCAAACATAGACTGCGGACAGTTATGTTTTCTTGATTAATCAACTTATCTAGTTCTTAAGGCTGCCATTAAATTAAATTACTAGTGCGGACACTGTGGTTGTTTAATGGTTAGGGTTAGTTATACGGCGGATTCGTTAACTAACCAATGTTAAGAAGAGATAAATATTCAGAATATAAATTGATGTTTCGTTTCCATGATCAGTTCTGATTTCTGTAGGTGGATGTGTGCTTGTGACCAAGGTTTGTTCTCTTGATAATTTTCTGATTTTATTAAATTTCATTTGATAGTTTTCTGTTTTTTTTGCTTTAGCCTAGATAACGTCCAAACCCCCCCCCCAAATTGCATGTCATTTAGCATAAAAATCTGACTTGAATCTTCCTCGTGGGATCGACCCCTTGCTTGCTCTATACTATCTTGTGTGTTGTGTTTGAAGCTAGGGTAATTAATTTGTGCGACTGCGACATCGCAACAGTATATTATAATGTGAACTTGTAATTATACAAACATAATATTATATGTATATGTAACAATTACTTTTAATGAAATGTTGATTGATGTTAGTGTATGGATTGTACCTCGATAATGAGGGGAAACAGGTTCATCGATTTCTAATATGATGTTGTGTTATATATATATATAAAGAAATTACCATTGTTTTCGCTTGAAAAGTCGGGTCGTTATAGTTGGTATCACAACACTTGGTATGGATCCTGAGGATCTTTTGTAAACACCCAAGAAATAAAAAAAAAAAAGGAAAGTAAAAAATGACCCCATTGTCACTGTCGATTTCTGAATCGGTAGCGACGCAGTTTTCAATGCTGATTTCTAACTTAGTTTTTGCTGTCGATTTCTGAATCAGCAGTGACACAGTTTTTACAACCGATTTTTGAACCGGCAGCAACTTAGTCTAATTAAAAGTTTAGGGAAACAAATCAGACTATCTTAAGGACCTAGAAGGGAGGGGCAAAACCGGTTTTGGAGAGACCAAAACAAGGATAAGAACACATCTAAACCAAACCCAAACACCCCACCTCATTTAATGAGTATAAATGTAAGAAGAGAGAGAAGGTAGCCCTTCCTCTTCCCAAAATCTTCATGCAGCAGCTGCATGCGTCTCTTCTCGTCCTCCTTCCTAACGAAAATCTAAACCAAACCAGCAGAGAGTGCCTCTTCAAACGCACGCGCGCGCGCGCGCGTGTGTGTGTGTGTGTGAGAGAGAGAGAGAGAGAGAGAGAGAGAGAGTTAAGAACTTGAGAAGGAGATCGAACAGTTGCCTAGAGGGAAGGAGAAAAGGGCTAGAATCGAGAAAGGGAGAAAAAGAGAAGGAATACTGTCAAACTTTCCCCAAACCTACTTAGATTCGAAAGGTATGGGTCATGTGACTTCTTCCCTCTTGTTCTTGAGACCCCAGAACTAAAAATAAAGAGGAAGACCCTAAGAAAATTGACCTAGGATTTCTAGGCCAGTTGTGAAGGAAACCAAAATCAACTAGGAGAACAAGAAAATACTGATAAAATGGGATAATATTCCAAAAAATATAACAAAGAAAAATGAATAAATGGAATGAACAAAGCATGAAAGAGGGTCAGCCATAGCTGAAGGATGGCCAGAGTACATTGTGTGATAAATTGCATATAGTTGTTCATGCTTAAAAATATGTGATTCTGTTGGATTTTTATGACAAACTGTGTGCTGGAACTGAATTGCATATAGTTGTTCATGCTGGAAATATGTGATTCTACTGGATTTTTATGACAAACTGTGTGCTTGAACTGAATTGCATATAGTTGTTCATGCTTGAAAATTTATGATTCTGCTGAATTATTATGACAAATTGTGTGCTGGAACCAAAATGCATGTTGATGTTTCCTACCGAATTTATGTTGTCCACAGCAAATCAGGTGTTTGTTGCTGAATTTTGTTGTCCACAACAAATCAGTTTTCGCTACTGAATTTTGTTGTCCGTAGCGTATCAGGTGTTCACTACCGAATTGTGTTGTCCGTAGCGAATCAGGTTTTCGTTGTCAAATTGTGTTGTCCGCAGCGAATCTACATTCGCTACTGAAAGTGTGTTATCTCTAGTGAATTTGTGATTCACTGCCGAAATTAAGTTGTCTGCAACAAATTAGCATTCGCTGCCGAAATTGTGTTGTCCGTAGCGAATCAGGTTTTCGTTGTCAAATTGTGTTGTCCGCAGCGAATCTACGTTCGCTACTGAAAGTGTGTTATCTCTAGTGAATTTGTGATTCACTGCTGAAATTAAGTTGTCTGCAACAAATTAGCATTCGCTGCCGAAATTGTGTTATCTACTATGAATCAGTGTTCGCTACTGAAGTGTGTTGTCTACAACGAAACTAAGTTTCACTACCAAAACTGAGTTGTCTGCAGCGAATCAATGTTCACTGCCGAAGGTGTGTGTTCTGCAGCAAATTTGTGATTCACTGCCGAAATTGAGTTGTCTGCAGCAAATGAGCATTCGCTGTCGAAAGTGTATTGGCTACAATAAATCAACATTTGCTGCTGAAGTTGTGTTGTCTGCAGTGAAAGTGTGATTCCTTGCCGAAATTGTGTTGTCTACTATGAATCAGTGTTCGCTGCTGAAAGTGTGTTATCTGTAACGAAACTGAGTTTCACTGTCGAAACTGAGTTGTCTGTAGCGAATCAATGTTCACTGCCGAAGGTGTGTGTTCTGCAGCAAATTTGTGATTCACTGCCGAAATTGAGTTGTCTACAGCGAATGAGCATTCACTGTCAAAAGTGTGTTGGCTACAATGAATCAGCATTTGCTGCTGAAGTTGTGTTGTCTGCAGTGAAAGTGTGATTCGATGCTGAAATTGAGTTGCCTGCAGCGAATTAGCATTCACTGTCGAAAGCGTGTTGGCTACAGCGAAGTAGCATTCGTTGTCGAATATGAGGTGCCTACAGCGAAACAGTTTTCTCTGCCGAATTGTGTGGCGCCTAAGCGAAACGATTTTCGCTATCGAATTGTGCGGCCTGCAGCGAAACAGCTTTTGTTGCCGAATTGTGTGGCCAGCAGCAAATCAATTTCGCTACTAATTTTCTACAATAGACCCCCCGGGCATAAATGAATTAAATGTTTGTAACAATTTCATTGTATGATGGTGCAAAATATGGAGCACTTGAATGTTAACATATGGACTCTTGAAATAAGTATGGTGATGAATGTGATTTAAGGATGCAAATGTACTGATTTGTGGCCATTGATGTCTTAGGTGGTGCAGCCGGAATCGAACCATCATCAGGATAAGAACAACACGCAAGTAGGTGGTTTCCACCTTTTTCTCGTATGATCTTAAACTTTGAAATGATTTACTTATGGATGATATATTATTGAATCCTTAATTAATGATGAAACGACGATGACATGTTTGATTGAATTCTTGACGAATGTTGTAACGACTATGAAATGTTGATTGAGTTCTTGATAAATGTTGAAACAATGATGAAAATGCTAATGTTCTGAAATGACTTGTTGAGGAGGATATATTATTGTGTTGCGATGAATAATAAATCAATTATGAGATGTTAATTGAGCTGTCATGAAATTGGGCAACTGACGAATGTCAAACCGATTATGGAATGTTGATTGTGATTGTTGATTAGCTTCGACTAATGCATTCAAAATAAATGACTAGGTTGTGATTGTTGATTAGCTTTGGATAATGGCATCGAAGATGGATGACCGGGTTGTGCTTTATGATTAGCTTCGGCTAATGGCATCGAAGATGGATGACCGGGTTGTGATAGTTGATTAGCTTCGGCTAATGTCATTCAAAATGAATGATCGGGTTGTGATTGTTGATTAGCTTTGGCTAATGGCATTCAAGATGGATGACCAGGTTGTGCTTGATGATTAGCTTCATCTAATGGCATTCAAAATGAATGATCGGGTTGTGATTGTTGATTCGCTTTAGCTAATGGCATCTGAGATGAATGACCGGGTTGTGATTGTTGATTCGCTTCAGCTAATGGCATCCGAGATGAATGATTGGGTTGTGATTGTTGATTAGCCTTGGCTAATGGCATTCAAAATGAATGATCGGCTTGTGGATGTTGATTAGCTTCGGAAAATGACATCCTAAATGAATGACCGAGTTTGAATGTTGCGATTAGCTATGGCTAAAAGTATCCATAATGAATGACATGGTTAAGGTGAAGTAATTAACCCCGACCGATATTAAACTTCGGCCCCATAACTCCTATGGAGAGATTGGGGTGTGTGAGTAAGAGAAATACACTTCACAAAATAATAAGACATGTACAATGCATATAAGAAATAAATGAAGGAATTTATCCATTCTAAGTTAATAACAAAAAGTAACAACAATGTACTTTTAGTTGTTTATTATTATGTTAGATTATTTACAATTCTCGTATCCATATTGTTTTTTAACAGGGACATTATACAATCAAGGTCCGTAGGAAAGCCCGTTCCAGGGTTTCACATATTTTGAAAGGTGCTTTGTAATAGTTTGTCGTAGGTGTTATGTTGAACATTTTTCATTCGACACTTTTGTAAGGACTTGTAATGAAAATTGTAATAGAACACGGATTTTGATGTGCGAACATATAGATACAATGTTATGAATATATTATATGGTATTCTTTTTTATGAGGATGTTGTGTTGTGAAATCACATGAGGATCGTATGAAAAAAAGTACTAGTTATGTAAAATTATTGTTCGGCACTCGGGTATAAACTCGTGTTGATAATGAGACTAGGACAGGAATGCAAACTTATGAGTATGTCAATGTGAAGTAACGTAAATGTATGAATATTAAAATATAATATTGTTGGCATGTGTATTGATTATCCGTCTTATGAGAATGTTGATTTACAAAAGTTATATCCATATGATGCCATGATAAAGAAGGGAACCTAATGACCAATTCACGAAATGTCATTGTGAGAAGTATCGAGAACCTAAAAAACAAATTCCACTGATTTTGGCTTTGAAAAAATCAGGTTGTTACATCATTGATAATGATGTTGTGATAAATTTCAGGATAGTGCGCACCCGATAAGGGATACGTACTAAGCCACCCTCCTTAGAAAGGAAGAGCGGGGGCCGAGGTGCCCAAGGTTGGCAAGACGAAGATCCCTCGGATGGTACGGCATCTCATGCTTTAGGAATATCACTTGAAACCTTGTGGGGAGGAACCGCAGTAGCGGAGGAAGGTCGGGGGCCTAACCTAACAGAGGAAGTATCCCCAGCTGTAGTAGGGCATCAAGATAGGTTAGAGGCACAACCATCGACTATTCTAACAGGTGTACCCCTGCATTATGTAAACTTGGGACTTCTTATATAGATAGTTAAAGCAGTGATGGAGGGCATGGCTGGCTCGACGACACAAGCAACTCCTACCACTCAGATTTTGCAGGCAGCCCTTGTGAATGTCATGACCACGGACAACGTGGTGCTACTTGTATGACTGGTCAAGAGTAAAGGGAAATGGGCTGCGAATCTTATATGGGGGAACATGATACAGAGGTAGCTGAGAGGTGGATTAGGAAAGTAGAGAAGATCATAATCCAAATAAATATACCCAAGGGTTTGAGGGTATACTGTGCCACTCAGTTATTATCCGATCGGGCCATGACATGGTGGGAAATAGTTCAGTTGAGCCATGCAACTAAAAATCTAACTTGGAGTGACTTCAAGACAAAGTTTGAGAATCGGTTTTATTCCAGATACCATCGTAAAGTAAAAGAACAGGAGTTCTTGGCCTTAAGACAAGATGATATGTCAGTATTGGAGTACAAAAGGAGGTTCTATAATCTCTCATGTTCACCCCACACTATGTGCCGACAGAAGAACATATGATTGAGAAGTTGAGAGATAGCTTGCGGTAGGATTTGAGACAATGATTGATCGCATAATGATTTAAATTCGTGAGGGAGTTGATTGAGGTTGCACAGGCTCTGAAGGCCTATATTGGAGAATGCCCTGCCAATAAGGGCATTAGGGTACAACAAAAAGAGAGATGAAGATTATCTCAGCAGCAGACCACCACTTCTAAAAAAAGGAAAGAGCGGAGTGTTTGAGCAGTACAGGAAGAAAGGAACCTTGATGGTACCACTCCACCAACAGCTAAGTGGGAGAATGATGGGGGCAGTCACATTTGAGAGAAAACTCTTCAGTATTGACTATCCTCCTTGTGTAAAATATGGACAAAAACACCCTAAGGACTACTCAATTTTCCTAGGGCGATGCTTTATATGTAGAGGAGAAGGTCATAGGTGGAGAAACTGTCAGTATCTGGGGCAAGGGTATCATTACTGTGGCGGAAGAGGTCATTATAAGAAAGAGTGCCCTAACAGGAACACTGGACAAGTATAGAGCTATATGCAACTGAGTCAGAGCCATCAATAATCACTCAATGTGAATAGGCCGGTGAGATCTTCTCAATCAGGAGAAAACTCCAGTCGAGGGAGACCGAGGGCACAAAATGATCGGACCCTAGGAAGGGTCTTCCACCTAACACAGGAGGAGGTCAGGGCTACATTGGATGTAGTGGCAGGTACGCTACTCATAAATAACCTTAATGTATGTGTGTTGTTTGATCTGAGTGCCACCCACTCACTCATTGCTAGGAGAATTATCACTAAATTGAGAAATGAATAAAAAAGGGGTTTGTAATTGGAACTCCAATGGGGAACATGGTTGAAACAAATAATGTGTATATGGGTGCGGGGGTTAGTCTATCTAGGTATGAAATAAAAGTAAACTTGATTCCTTTGGAACTGCATGATTTTGACATAATTCTAGGCATAGATTGGCTGAGTAAATACAATGCCCTAATAGATTGTTATGATAAAACTGTTACATTCTAAACACCTAAGGGTAGAAGGATGGTTTTTGAAGGAGAGATAATTCTGAAACCGATCGCCTTAATATCGGTTATAACAGCTCAGAAACTTTTAAGAAAGGGATGTATGGGATACCTCACATACATCTTAAACTCTGATGATGAAGGTCCACGACTGAAGGATATTCTTATGGTGAAGGAATTATCGGATGTATATCCTGAAGAACTACCAGGACTACCTTCTGAGTGAGAGGTAGAAGTGTTTATAGACACTTTCCCTAGAGTCTCATCCATAGCCCAACAATCATACCGGATGGCTCCGGTAGAATTGAATGAGCTAAAGACTCAATTACAAGAGTTGCTAGATAAAGGGTTTATACGACCTATGAATTCTCTTTGGGGAGCGTCGGTTCTATTCGTAAGAAAGAAAGATGAAACCCATAGACTTTGTATTGATTACCACCAGCTGAACAAAATAACTATGAAAAATAAGTACCCATTATCGCGGATATATGATTTATTTAATCAACTAAAAGGAGCGAGAGCATTTTCAAAAATAGATTTGAGGTCGAGGTACTATCAGATGAAGATTAAAGAGGTGGATGTACCAAAGATCGTATTCAGGACCTGTTACAGACACTATGAATTTTTGATGCTGCCGTTCGGGTTGACAAATGCCCCAACTCTCTTTATAGGTTTAATGAATCGGGTTTTCCAACCATAGCTTGATAAATTTGTTGTGGTATTCATCGATGATATATTGGTTTACTCGAACTCCTTCGAGGAGCATGAGGGACACTTGAGGCAGGCCTTGTAGACCTTAAGAAAACATCAGTTGTATGCAAAACTAAGTAAATATGAATTTTGGCTGAAAAGGGTGATGTTCTTGGGACACGTCATTTCGGCCGAAGGTGTTTTCATAGACCTCCAAAAAGTCGAAGCAGTCTTGAAATGGGAAAGACCGACTTCGGTCACTGAAATACATAGTTTCCTAGGACTTGCAGGATAGTACCGAAGATTTATTGAGGGGTTTTCCCTGATTGCAACCCCTTTAACCTAACTAACTAGGAAGAATAAGAAAGGGGTGTGGTTGGAAGAATATGAGGAAAGCTTTCAAGAATTGAAGAGGAGACTCACCACCGCTCTAGTGTTAACACTTTCTTTAGGGATAGAAGATTTTGTAGTTTATAGTGATGTTTCGGAGAAGATGATGCGATCCAACCATAAAAGGATCCATTGGAGGTTCTAGTTGGTCCAGTTGCTAGGCTTAGGGCTAAGAAGTTCAATGAAGCTTTCAATGGACTTCTTCAAGACACATGAGCTAAGGTGGACTTCAAGAAGATATGTAATAATAAAGAGCAAGTCTTGATTAATCTGATTTGTATTCAAGAGGGGCTTGTTGGTGGAACCAAGATCATTACACAAGGATTGCGAGAAGAAGACTAGATTCGGACAGTTTGACCCTTCGTTACTCTTTTGGTCATAACTGGAGCTACAACTTGAATTTTGCTGTGATTCTAGTTGCTCTGGAAACTAAACTTCCATACATTTCCAACGGTATATGGAAAGCCTTCTAATTCATTAAGACAAGAGAGAACCATTCGTTTTAAGTTGGGCCTTGTTGCTACTAGACAAAATGCGGAAACAACGAACTTGTCTTATTTAATTAGTTGGGCTATCAAACTTGATTTATTTTGAGAGGAGACAATTTGTTTGGGTTTTAGACTTGTTTATTTTAATTAGTTTGGGCTAGTTTTAGCTTGGGTTGATTATTATTTAAATTGGGTTTATGTGAGACCCATTAGAAAAACTAGGGTTTTGGCTTGGAGTTTATATACTCTTTAGGAATAATTTTAGGTCAAACTTTTGATGATATTTTCAATATTGTTGCCGACTTTTGGTTGCTCAATCATAGTTCTTGATTGAACTTTCAACTCTTCAAAGAATTGACCATTCTTTGTTGTCAATTTATACTTCCTTTACTCGTCTTCAGGAGTAGGCATTGTGATCGAGTTGGTTTATAGTCTTGTTGCCTTGGAGTAAGTCTTCCATTGTGATAAGCTCATTCAAATATCAACAAACTTGGGTTAGATTGATCTTGAGGTCGCGAATACCATTAAATTCTGCTAAGGTTCGTATCAGAAGGGATCGGGGTGTGTCTTAATGCAACATGGGAAGGTGATCACCTATGCATCGAGACAATTAAAGACCCATGAGATGAACTACCTGGTGCATGATCTAAAGTTGGCCGCTGTAGTATTCATTATGAGGATATGGAGACATTATTTGTATGGGTCTTGAACCCAAATCTTTACTGATCATAAAAGTCTGAAGTATCTGATGTCACAAAAGGAGTTGAATATGTGACAAAGAAGATGGATAGAACTCATTAAGGATTATGACTGCACCATAGAATACCACTAGGGAAAGGCAAACATGGTGGCAGATGCTCTCAGTCACAAAAATAAAGTCACCCTGAGTAAGCCAATAGTGTGGAAGGAACGATAATTGGCGGAATTGAAAGAGATGGGTGCATAATTGGGTATTAATTTAGGAGGTGAATAATTAGCCCAATTGTTGGTGTGACCAATGTATCGGGAACAGATACTATAAGCCTAATTATGTGACAATGAGGGGTCCAAGATTAGGAAGAGAGTGGAGGTTGGGGTAGAAACACAATTTCGAGTAGCAGATGATGGATCATTGATGATGGGACAATGGTTGTACGTGCCTAATAACAAGATGGTCAAACGGATGGTTTTACGAGAGGTACATAAGTCCAAGTTCTCCATACATCATGGTAGCACTAAGATGTATCGGGATCTGAAACACCTATATTGGTGGCCTAATATAAAAAGGGAAATAACTGAGTATGTGTCTAAATGTGGAATATGTCAACAAGTCAAGGTTGAACACCAGAGACCCGCGGGACTATTGCAGCCATTACAAATTCTAGAATGGAAGTGGGAGATGATCACCATGGATTTTGTGTCTGGATTTCCCAAACAGAGGAAAGGGAATGATGTAATATGGTCATCGTAGACCGCTTGACAAAATCTACACTATTCTTGCCTATAAAGATGACTGATTCGATTGATAAGCTTGCCAAGATTTACATAAATAAGGTGGTACGACTCCATGGGATTCCAGTATCCATTGTCTCAAATCGAGATCTCAAGCACCATGGGGACAAGATTGGATATGAGCATTGCGTTTCACCCCCAAACCAATGGCTAGTCAGAAAAAGCCATCCAAGTATTAGAAGATCTCCTAAGAGCATATATATTAGAATTTGAAGGGAACTAGAAGGAACATATAACATTGGTGGAGTTCACATACAACAATAGTCACCAGGCCATAATTGGGATGGCCTCGTACGAAGCCCTGTATGGTAAAAGGTGCAAGACTCCTTTAAGTTAGGAAGAAGTTGGAGACCGGGAGTTGTATGGTGCAGAGTTGGTTCATGTCACCACGGAGAAAGTAAAAACCATCAGGGATCGCATCAAAGTCGCGTATGATAGACAGAAGAAGAATGCTGATGTGAGGAGGAGATCTCTCGAGTTTAGTGTGGGAGACCAAGTGTTCCTGAAGGTAGCCCCATGAAAGAACATGTTACGATTCAGATTGAAAGGGAAGTAACTCCCCGCTTTATCGAACCCTTCAAAATCTTGCAACGAATCGGGCTAGTAGCCTACAAAGTGGACTTGCCCCTATAGTTAGCCAAGTTCCATAACATGTTTCCATGTCTCCTTGTTAGGAAAAGCTGACGTTGATCCCGCCCAAAACCTACCTCAAGTTCCAGTAGAAGTCAAGGGAGACTTAACACTCGAATTGAGGCCCATAAGGATACTAGATCGGGAAGTGAAGGAACTACGGAACAAAAAGATCCCCATCATCCGAATCTTATGGTGAAATGCTCAAACAGAAGAGGAAACTTGGGAGGGGGAGTCTGAAATGAGGAAAAAGTACCCCACTCTATTTGAACTACTAGGTATGGATTATGAAACCTCTTAAATTTCGAGGATGAAATTCATGTTAAGGGAGGGAGAATATAAACACCCAACAAAAATGAAAGCCAAAAACGACCCCATTGTCGCTGCTGATTCCTGAATCTACAGCGACACAATTTTTTGCTGATGATTCCTGAGTCAACAGGGGGTTATGTGTGTTGATGAATTTATACGTCATTCATGGTTATAATGTTCGACAAAAGTCCAAGTAAAAAGGTCGGCTCATGCTAAATGATAGTTTAGGGGAGCAAACTGGTCTGCCTTAAGGAGTTAAAAAGGAGGGAAAACCAATCTTGGAATAACCAAAATGGGGACAAGAATACTTTTAAACCAACCTCAAACACCCCACCTCATTTAAGGGGGGTATAAATATAAGGGGAGAGAAAGGGTGACCTTTGCTCTTCCCCAATATCTGACCACTACATGCAGCAGACACCCTCTCTCTTTCCTAAAGAGAAGACCCCCAATACAGTTGCATGTATCCTTCTTGAACCCTAGATAGGAAAGGAGAGTTAATGAGTGCCGAAAATGACTGAAACCATGACAAAAGAGGGTGTGTAAGAGGTTGGCTGGTACAACTAGAGAAGGAGGGAAGGAAAACTGAAACCAGAAAGGAAGAAGAAGCTGAAAAATATGAGTAGATGAGGGAGAAAAGGTTGTTAAATTCCTTCCTAAAACTACTGAAAACAATAAGGTATGAACCAAATCTTCTCTTCACCTGTTCTTGAGCCTTGGAACCGAAAAGAAGAAGAAAACCCATGAGGGATTGGTTAGGATTTTACACTAGATGTTAGGGGAAAAACTAAACTAAAAAGAAAGACAATAAAGGGGTTGAATTAGGGACCTATAACTAGAATAGACAGTATGGGGGATGGACGATTTTGCTAATGCAAATACAGTTAGTTGGTCGGCCTTAATGGTGGCTAGACAGACCAAGAGTTTAGCTGGCCAAATGCTTGAGGGATGACCTTGCTAAAAACAGAATCGTACATGCAACTATGATGTAATTTCTGTAATAAATCTTTGACAAAATTATGTGGAAATGTGTTAATGTATAAATGTAATGTTGGAACTGAAATGCATGTGTTGATGCTTGAAATTGTGTGATTATACTGGGTTCTAAGAACAAAGGTAATGCTGGAACTGAAATGCATGTGTTCATGTCGAAATTGTGTTGTCTGCAGCGAAGCAGCGTTCGTTGTCGAAATTATATTGTTCGTAATGAACTAGCTTTCGTTGTTGAAATTATATTGTCCATAGCGAACTAGCTTTCGTTGCCGAATTCTGGTGTTTGCAGTGAATTAGCTTTCGTTGCCGAATTCTGGTGTTATCTGCAGCGAATCAATGTTCGTTGCCGAATTTCTATTATCAGCCAGGAATTAGTTTTCGCTGACAATTCTTGGTCACTAGCGAACCAGTTTTCGCTAACTAAATTTTGCAGCAGATTTACGTATCTAAAATGGCAGGGTGATTAAGATGATTGCTTTGTGCGATGGTAATATATGGAATAATGGAACATGAACTTGTGTATGCTTAAGACATGTATAGTGACAAGTTGTATGTGATTACTAAATACGAATGTACTGATTTGTGGCCATTGATATTTTAGGTGGTGCGTCTGTGATCGGACTTTCGTCAAGACAAGGACACCCCGCAGGTGGAACAAGTAGGTGGTTTTCACCTTCCTCTTTCATAATGTTAATTTAAAAAAATATTCTATCACGAATGTCACTATATTGTGTTAGTACAAATTCCAAGTTGTCAAAAGAGTAATTGTTGATGAATAAATGATTAGCTTCGGCTAATGGCATCCTAAATAGATGACCAAGATGAATAAATGATTAGCTTTGGGTAATGGCATCCTGAGTGGATGGTTGAGATGAATAAATGATTAGCTTCGGGTAATGACATTCGACTGGATGGCCGAGATGAATAAATGATTAGCTTCGGCTAATGGCATCCTAAGTGGATGACCGAGATAAATAAATGATTAGTTTCGGCTAATGATATCCTAAGTGGATGATCAGGATGGATGAATGGATGAATGGTTAACCTCGGCTAATGGTGCCCTAAGAGGATAGTTGGATTTAAAAGTTATGAGTAGTTGCAAGAATTGATGTGTTCATGTGTGTTTCGAGTTGTACATACCAAGTATATGACGGAATCACGAATGTTATGCTTTATACATAGAATAATGTTAATGCTTCATTAAACTACTTGACTACTTCTTATTAATTAACTATATTCTTATAAATATTTGTACTGCAATAGGGACGTCACACCAACGAGGTGCCTAGGAACCCCAATACACGAACCTACTTTTGCAAGGAATCATATAGTTGTATTTTAAATCACAATGTATTTTGTATAAACAAAATATACTGAATGTATAACTGTTATTAGATGCTTTTGTTTAAATTCATGATGACTACTAGTAGGATAGAATGCGAACTTATGTTTATGTATGTATATTATAATGCAAACTTGTAATTATGCAAACATAATATTATGTGTATATGTAAGGATTACTTTTAATGAAACGTTGATTGATGTTAGTGTATGAATTGTACCTTGATAATGAGGGGAAATAGGTTTAATAATTTCCAATATGACGTTGTGTCAAATACACACACACACACACAAAAATGTTTTATTGTTTTTTGGCTTGAAAAGTCAGGTCGTTATAGGAAGTTATATGGTGCGGAATTGGTTCAGGTCACCATGGGAAAAGTGGGAACCATCAAAGATAGAATAAAAGTTGCACATGACAGATAGAAGAAGTATGCGGATGTGAGGAGGAGACACCTCGAGTTCAGTATAGGGGACTAAGTATTCTTGAAGGTAGCCCCGTGGAAAAACATGTTACGGTTCGGATTGAAAGGGAAGCTAGCCCCCCATTTTTTTGGATCTTTCAAAATCTTGCAGCGAATTGGGCCAGTAGCCTACAAACTAGACTTGCTTCCGTTGTCAGCCAAGGTCCATAATGTGTTTCATGTCTCTTTGTTATGAAAGGTCGACGTGGAACCCACCCAAGTTTTACCCCAAGTTCCGGTAGAAGTCAAGAAAGACTTAACGCTCAAGGTAAGGCCTATAAAAATTCTAGATCGAGGAGTGAAAGAACTACGGAATAAGAGTATTCCCATCATCAAAATTTTATGGCGAAGCGCCCATATAGAAGAAGAGACTTGGGAGAGGAGTCTGAAATGAAGAACAAGTACCTCGAGCTATTTGAACTACAAGGTATGGAATATGAAACCTCTTAAATTTTGAGGATGAAATTTATATTAAAGGGGGAGAATGTAAAACCCGACAAAAAAATTAGTCTTTGGTCAACCAATATTAGAAAGATTTGAAGGATATAAACCGGCCAATCTTAGAGATAATCCTGAAGGAGGAGGACCAACCTATCTTAGAGGAGAATTGGAATATAAATCAGCCTGAAATAACCCAAAAGAGGGATAGGAACAACCTTGTTCAGCACCCAAACACCCCATCTCATTTAAGAGGGGGTATAAATGCAAGTGAGAGAGGAAAAATGCCCCATCCTCTTCCCAAAAACAATAGCAGCAGCTGCATGTGTCCAACTGTATGCACTTACTCCTTTTCCTCTTTTCCAAACAAAGTTGAACCAAACCCCAGTTGCATGTGCCTCCCTTAGGCGTGAGAGAGAAGGGAGAGCTAGAGAGAAGGTTGAATAGCTGCAAACATGGAAGGAGAAGGGGTGTAGAACCGATGGGAAGCTGGCAGAAGAAGGAGAAACCTAGAGGGGAGAAGAAGAAGAAGAAAACCTAGAGAAGAGGGGAAGAAATACTGTTAAACCCTTTCCCAAAACTACTTGAATTCGTGAGGTATGAACCATACCACTTCTCCACCTGTTTTTGGGACCTTGGGACCAAAAAGAAAGAAGAAAACCCCATGTAAATGGCCTAAGATTCTTACACCAGCTGTTAAGGAAAACTAGACTAAAAAGAGGGACGAAAATGGGGGTGAATAGGGGATCTAATTCCAGAACATTTAACAAAGAAAATGAACAATTTTGAATGCAAAAATCTTGGAAAGATGGCCGGCCATAATAAAGGCTAGATAGAATATGAATTAAAGGGATAAAATGCAAAGATGATGACCTTGTTAGAGTTGTTTGATCATGTGAAATAGAAACAGAAATTGTACATATGTTAATGGCATCAATTCAGCATATGTGGTTGAAGAACTTGCATGAAAATGTGTTGGTCTGATATCAAATGTAAAATTGTGTGTTTATGACCCTTGGATATATGCCGAAGCTGAAATGAGAATTTCATTATTATTAATGCTTTGGTTTTGTGTATGATGAATGAACGTGTATGATTGTGAGTCCCCAAGGGGCGTAGCGTGATGGCAAAGGGTTTGAGATCTGCACAGCAGGTCTCGAGTTCGAGTCAGGGCGTGCACCTCTTGTAAGAGCCTGGGACAGCCGGGGTTTTACTCCCTCACCTGGGCCCACAAAGTGCGCTTTCCGGGGAGGTGAGGTTTCCTCGAATCCAAAAAAAAAAAAAGTGTATGATTGTGAATCATGAAAATGAATGTATAATTGTGGATTGTTATTATAATTATGCTAGTGAGGAACATGATGATTTGCGTGTGTAACTAAAAGAAATCGGAGCAATGCCGACCATAAGAATTGAGGAAAATAATGACTCAATCAAGAGCTGAGCTTTGTAGTTTTTTCAATTTATTTTATATGAGGTAATCTTTTTTCCATGATCCACATTGCAGGTTTAGCGGGTTGAATCAAACTGTTTTTTTCCCTGTCCTTCAGCATTTAGCTTACTAAGAATCAAACTTTCTAATTTGTTTTGGTTTACTTTTTACGAAGAGGTTATCATAATTTTATAATTCGGGTTACAAGTTAATTGGAATTAATCTGATATATTGTTATTTTAAAATTTTAAAAAATAATACCGTATAATATTACACCATTTCAATATTTAAAAGAATGACATTCAAAATATATATATATATATATATATATATATATATAATATAGATTATGGTTTGACCTTAAAGATTAATTTTTTCTTTAAGAATGGTAAATGATGTATTTTAAAAAATAATTGTTTAAAAATATATTAAAATAATATATTTTTATTTTTGATATTATTATGATTAAAAAAATAAAAAATATTAAAAAATTAATTTAAAATTTAAAAATAAATTTTCTCAAAACTCGCAATAACAAACGAAAATTAAATAATAATAACAAACCACCCCTCCTATTATACAAGACCCTTTTCATTTTGCGAACATTATAAATCCCACTCTATCCCATAACTCCCAGTAATAACAAAAAAAGAAAAAAAAAATTTCAGTACACTCTTCTACGATCACCAAATTGAAAAAAGAAAATAAAAATTTAGGGTTTTCAAATTACCATCAATCAACCATGTCTTTGAGACCAAGCACGAGAACCGATGTTCGCCGGAACCGATACAAAGTCGCCGTCGACGCCGATGAAGGTCGGCGGAGAAGAGAGGACAATATGGTTGAGATCCGAAAGAACAAGCGTGAAGAGAGTTTACAGAAGAAGCGACGCGAAGGTCTCCTGGCACAACAGTTCCCTGCCGCTGTTCTCTCTTCTTCTAATATGGAAAAGAAGGTAACTTCACTTTACTCGCATGTCAATGTATATGTTGTATTTGAACAGTGGATCTTGTCAATCGTTGGGTGTTTTATGTGATCGGATTTTGTGATTAGGGTTTCGTTGGTTTTTTCTTTTTTCTGTTTGTAAATTTTTGCAGTTAGAGAGTTTGCCTTCGATGGTGTCTGGTGTTTGGTCTGATGATAGTAATTTGCAGCTGGAAGCAACTACTCAATTTCGAAAACTGCTTTCCATTGGTATTTTTTTTCTGGGTTCCTTTTGTTTTGTTAAAGTTTGCGTTTCTATTAGTAAAGATTGTTTCTTTATTGAGTAATTGCATTGTTATTGGCAGAGAGGAGCCCTCCCATAGAGGAAGTTATACAAGCTGGGGTTGTTCCAAGATTTGTCGAGCTTCTTGTTAGGGAGGATTTCCCTCAGCTTCAGGTGTGTGTTTCTGTGATAACGCGATAATGTGTTTGTTGATTTGTTTGAAGTGGAAGGGAGTCTTAACTTGTTGTTTGAGTCATGTTTTTGTGCTTGTATAGTTTGAGGCTGCTTGGGCTCTCACAAATATTGCCTCTGGAACTTCAGAGAACACAAAGGTGGTAATTGATCATGGTGCAGTTCCAATATTTGTCAAGCTTCTAGGTTCTCCCAGTGATGATGTTAGGGAGCAGGTGTGTCTTTGAATTTTAGTTACCTAGTTTGCGGGAATTGTAGTAGTATAATGTGCTAGGTATGGTTACCAAAGAGAGAAGGATTTGAATACAGTTGTTGGTGAAATTTTAGGCTGTGTGGGCATTGGGAAATGTTGCTGGTGACTCCCCTAAGTGCCGTGATCTTGTGCTCAGCCATGGAGCGTTGATTCCTCTCCTCGCACAGTTGAATGAGCACGCAAAGCTTTCAATGCTGAGGAATGCTACATGGACACTGTCAAACTTCTGCAGGGGCAAGCCACAGCCTCTGTTTGAGCAGGTTTTTGTCAGATTTCATAGGTTTTTGTCTATAGATGTTGTGAAAGTTGAAGATTTTTTAACTTGTGAAATTTGTTGGGCAGGTGAGACCAGCTCTTCCTGCACTTGAACGTCTTGTTCATTCAACTGATGAAGAAGTCCTAACTGATGCTTGTTGGGCACTCTCATATCTTTCTGATGGTACAAATGACAAAATCCAAGCTGTTATTGAGGCAGGGGTCTGTCCTCGACTTGTGGAGCTCCTCCTGTGAGTGGTGATTGGTCTGTTTAATATTTTCTTCTATCTCACAATCTGCATGCAATACATATAAAAAACCTGATTATTCTTGCATGAATTGTCTCAGCCATCCTTCTCCTTCAGTGCTTGTTCCCGCCCTTCGTACAGTTGGAAATATTGTGACTGGGGATGATATGCAGACCCAGGTAAAAACACTTCTGACTTTTTGTTTGTTCCATCCTTTATGCAACAGATGTGCCTTTCATGTCTGTGTATACTGATATTTTTTTTCTATGCGTTACTGATTTGGGACATTGTAATAACATAAATTACATGAATTCTTTTTTTTTTTAATTAATAATATCAATATAGATGCTTCTGCATGATGATGGCAACCAAGATGGAAAATAAAGCCATGTTAAAGGTTTACTGTAAAGACAGAAGAAACTAAATACAGGATCAACAAACTACACAGCTATGAAAAACAAGATTTGAAATATAACCTCGATAGAGGTTTTAATAAGATTCCATGGGCATTGCTGATGTTAAACTTTGTCCTATTGCCCAAGTTGTTTGTGCCAGCTATTCCTGGATATGAGGGTTTAAAGGGAGAAAATGGAGGAGGGAAATGGCCCTTGAAACTTCTTGGGAACTTTTTTTGTTAATGGAGGGAAGGGAATTTGGGCTGCAAGACCCTGTCCCTCCAAATATTAAAATTTTTTAACCTCCTCTTTAATACTACTTTTCAACCCCTACATCTTTTAGAAAATAATAGATACAATTCTACTTGTATAGGTAATCCATACACCTTATCTTCTGTCTGGGTAAATAAGGCAAGATGCACTTTTCACCAACCAGTCTTCCCGTAGTCTACACCTACTGTATCTCTCTGCTTGGCTCTATCACTGCTGTTTTTCTTCTCCCCGCCTTCATATAAAGGGTCGATCACCTGACCCTTATTTAGCTCCCCCCCTCTCATTTCTTTGAAAGCTCTTCACAGCCCTACTGTCTTTTACTCTGATCCATATATAGTGTTAGAACACATGTTATGGGTGTTTGTGCATGGTCAATACTGTCATTTAAATCATAAATTTGCTTCAAATACCTAAGCAGCACAGACACTGAGCCACAAAATTAGTCCCATAACAACACATGATTTATGCTAAGCAGATGCATCATCAACTATTGTTGTACTTGACCGGCATAGTTGAAAATGAAGCAGACCTGAGAAGTATGATTCTCTCAATAGGAAAATGAAAAGGCAAGGCGTGTAACAAGAAACACTTATGTAGTAACAGCTCCCCCCTTGTGTTATTTTGCAACTATACTGATGATCTTGTTCTTCTTCTGCATGATGGCATCTTTTTATTGCTTGAAATGTAGGATTTCTTGTATCTTACATTAACACCTCTCCTTCACAGTGCATAATTAATACTGGTGCACTTTCATGCCTCCTAAGCCTGTTGACTCATAACCATAAAAAGAGCATCAAGAAAGAAGCTTGCTGGACTATCTCAAACATTACCGCAGGAAACAAGGAACAGATTCAGGTGAGCATGCATGCCTAGGAGGTTCATGTTTTAAGCTTTGTTAGGTTATTTCTTGTTTGAGTTTGTCAATCCTCCTAGAAGTATTCTGGACTCGTCTAGTTGAGGTTCTACATTTATTTACTGTATTTGTCTGTAATAGCACTTGTGATCTGAATTCCTTGTGTCTTGAGATTGAAAGCTCCATGCCCTTCTGAGTTTTACCCTCTTATATAAATTATGTAGGCAGTTATTGAGGCTGGTTTAATTGGCCCGCTTGTTAATTTACTTCAAAATGCGGAGTTTGATATAAAGAAAGAAGCTGCTTGGGCAGTTTCTAATGCTACTTCTGGTGGTACTCATGAGCAAATTAAGTATGTTTTATTCTTCTTTTTATAAGCTTCTGTTATTACTTGCTTGGTGTTTGTTCTCTGGTTGTGTTGGCAGAGAAGTGATTGGTTGTTTTTGGATGACAGGTTTTTGGTCAGTCAGGGATGTATTAAACCATTGTGTGATCTTCTTGTATGCCCTGATCCAAGGATTGTAACAGTTTGTCTCGAAGGATTAGAGAATATTCTGAAGGTTGGGGAAGCTGAAAAGAATTTGGGGAACAGTGGAGATGTTAATTTCTATGCCCAGATGATTGATGATGCTGAGGGACTAGAAAAGATTGAAAATCTACAGAGTCATGACAACAATGAGATCTACGAGAAGGCAGTCAAGATTCTCGAGACTTATTGGTTGGAAGAAGATGATGAGGCTTTGCCTTCAGGTGATGGTGCCCAGCAAGGATTTCACTTTGGTGAGAACAATGTTCAAGTTCCATCTGGTGGATTCAACTTTTAGCTGAAGGTATGTAAAATAATTCAAAGTATATTTCAATTTGTAAGGTTAGGAAGCTTGAATTGCCAATGGATTTCGAAGCTCTTGAGTATAATTCCTCTCATAGTTTGGCCTGGAAAACTTATGATGTTATTGATGCACGAAGTAATATTTATTTTGTTTGGAAGTCTGAATTTTGCATAATTGGTTAACCTCAGGATCTGTAGTTTGGAATGGTGAACCCAATTCATGATTTGGGTGACAAATATGTTGAGGTCAAGTTGGGTCCGGTCGCAGCACCTTGTGTCTGTTTACAGTCTGCTCTAGAGTCTGGTCAAAGAGGTGCATAGCAACAGGTCAGTCTATACTACAGCGTCCAATAAGAGCGGGGTTGGGAAGGTACAGTAGCAACAATGTTACCTGGTCAGCCATGCTTGATATTTTTGCCTTCAACTATGGAGCAGCATGGAGAGTGTTACGAAGTCCATTGTTGCATGAGCAAGTGTCCCTGATCACTGAATGGGTGGCTGGTGGGGGTTTTCTTTCATGCGGATTGAAGTCCTCTTTTATGCTCGAGTCATATTGTACTTATAGTTTTTATAGTCTATTTGTTTCTTTGAGTGGGTGAATATGGTATTTTGATAAAACCTCATTTTCCTTGTGTATTTGAAGGAAAAAATGAATTAGCAGTTTTTTTTTTTTTTTTGTGATCTTATCATGGCTATATTTTGATTCAAATGGCACTTTATTTTTCTTTTCATTTCTAGGTTATAAAACGGGTACATCTATGCTCGCTAACGTTTTAGTAAATTTTCTAGCTATTTACCTGTTCTAGGCTTCAAATGATATTATTGTTAAGAGATGATTTATGAACATTGTATTCATATCAAATAAAAAATGCTTTTCTGTAGATAGGCTATTCATATAGACGCAGAATGTTATTATTTACACTATAAAAAGTAAAACTCATTTTAGATCCTATTTCTTTATGCTATTTAAGCAAGTCTAGAAACAAACCCTAGAAATGGCTTTCACCTATGCAAGGTGCATGCTAAAATATATATATAGAAAAACCAAGTAGGCAAAAAACCTTTTCACTAGAAAATTAAGCAAGCAAACTTCTTTTCTACAAAAAGTCTTGCTACATTAGCCTATTCTTTTCTTTATACAATGCAACAAAAAGGATATTGAATATCATTGGAACAAATTGAAGTCGTAAGTCGCCAAGGAGTAAGCGGTCACAGAAACATACTGACACCCCAAGGGCAATGGCAGTCCTTCGTGCACAGCAAAGTTCAAGATAATTGGCAGAATTACTGTGTTAAAGGAGGCTGAGGGAGGAATTGATGCATGATGAGCTACAAAGAGCAAGAAAATTAAACCATTATATACCATAATTTTGAACTTTATATAGACTCACAAGGGTTGCAATAAACGATGAAAAACACAAGGGTTGCAACTCCTCCAAATCTATTCATAAAACTTCAACCCAGAAGCATAAACAAAATAATTAAAAGAACAAATCACAAATAATTCAAAGACCAAGTAGTATTAATACACTTCAAAATTAACAAAAAAGAGTACCTAAATGTTAGTAGAAAGAGGAACAACTGGCATGACATTACTGATGAGATATAGAGATGAAGGAGCGATAGAGAAACCCTAAGAGGAGGCAAGTTTCGGGTGTTAGGGTTTCAATTGTTTTAGATCAAATAGTGAAGAACAAAAGAAAAGAGAAGAGAAGGCTTAGAGTAGAAAGAGAGTCATCACTACCTTAAAGCCTGCATTCAAGATCTTGATTTATTTTAGTTTTTTTATAAGATTTTTAATCTCTAATTTATTGATTGTTCTTACCTTTCATCATATTGACTTTTAAATCAAGCAAATTTATGGATATGGGCTTTTTTATTATCCTTAGCCCCAGGAACTTTATTCCTATTTTCATTTTTATTTTCATCTTTTTTTTTTCTATATCAAAAAAGAAGAAAAAGAAACTCTACTGTTAATTTTACTATTAGTGCATAAATGAATAAATATATTTTTTGTTTGTTAATTAATAGCCTTTTCTAGAGAGTGATAAAGAAAATATTTATTAGATTTTATTCTAGGTGAAAAGTCTAGTACATATTGATTTACTAAGTGAAAGAAAAACAGAAAGAGAGAACTAGTATCTTTAACTCTAGACCATGTGACTTCTTCTAGAGGGTGCTAAAAAAAGAAATTTTTTTTTTAAAAAACTCAATAATAAAGATGCTTTTGGAAGCATAATAAGGATATGAACAACATAGATAAACATAATTTAGCAGAAGTAAGGTTAGAACTAAAAAATCTTAAATCATAGTTTTATTTCTTAAAATAAACTCTATTTATGACATAATCTATTTATAACAGATCTATATCTAGTTATGGTAGATCTCTATATTACTACTTATAAATCTTTAGTTCCTACTAGCTTGACTGCATTATTCTTCTTGAGTTAGAGAGAGCTTGCCCTCTAAGTTCTGATCTTCCTTCAAGTCAGGTGTTAAGAGCTGCACATTAAAGACATCAAAATTTTTTAGGTGGATAGGAAGCTAGAGTTTTTAAGCATTGTTATTGATCTTCTGCAACACCTTACAAGGACTTATCTTTATTTTCTTCAACTTGTTGTACATGCAAACCAGGAACCTTTTATAGGTGAGGACTGCTCATACAAAATATCCAACCTCAAACACCTCTCTCCTACAATGAGTATCAGCTAAGGCTTCATACTTGGCATTGTTGTCTATGATTGTTTTCTTTGCTTATGACACCTTCGACTTGGATGCTCAATCGTCTGATACGAGGAATGGGTGTTAATTCAAGCACTCCAAAAAGGTTGTTTGTAGACAATGTCAAATGGACTAAGTTGGTTGGTATGATCTCAAGACATGTTATAAGAGAATTTTACTTGCGGTAGGGCCATTCCCATTTTTTAGCTTGTCTCTAACCTAACTTCACTGTAAGTTTTTGATTCTATGGTTAACCATCTCTATTTGTTTGTTTGTTTAAGGATAATAAACATTGCTAAAATTCAATTGGGTGCCTAGATTTCCCCATTAACTCTTTAAGGAGTTATATATATATATATATATATATATATATATATATATATATATATATATATATAGTATTTAGTTATGATTAAAGTAATAGACTTAAAGATGTCATGCAAGCGAACCACCTCATTAAAGTAAATATGGGCTATCCAAATATAGTGTTCTGACATGCTATGAACTTAGCCATCTTTTAAAACTTGTCTATGATAATAAAAATAAAATCTCATAGCTTGTTAGGTACAGGGTAAGCCTAACATAAAATCCATACTAACACCCAACTACGAAGCTTTAGGAACGAATAATGAGGTGAACAACCCAACATTCAATAAAAATCCCTTAATCCTTTAACAAAACATCACTTCTCTTCACAAAACTAAATACCTAGCCTGGTAGCTCGGCTAATAGTAATTTGATGAGACTAAGGCCAATGTCTCGTCATCACATCTAAAGTGTCCCTCTTGGGGTAACTCACATATGATATGTTCCCATGAGCAATTTGGAATACATAACTACAAAATGTGAAACAAATATCCATTCAAAAGCATAAAGTTGTCTTTCTTACCTCTATCCATCAATTTCAAATAAATCTATCTAAATGAGGGGTCACTTGAGTAAAGTTCCCAAGATGTATCAAATCCCAACACTTGAGAATGCATAGAGCTTATTAGGGTAACTCACCTATTAAGTGCATCAACCACTTTATTGAGGCTACTTGATTGGTGCCTTAATAAAAAGGTAAACTCCTGTTGAAATAACTCTCATTTAGCATGTCGATGACTCAATTTCTATTGGCCATTAATGTACTTTAGAGCTTCATGATTTGTGTTGAGTATGAACTCCTTTTGTACACAAGGTAGTGGTGCCAATGCTTTAATGCTTCAATAATAACATATAAATTTATATCGTAAGTGGAATTTTTTTTTTTACTTGACAATTTCGCTTTGAGAAAGGTAATAGGTTATCCATCCTGGCTAAAAACTCCTCAAATGCCTATCCCAAATGCATAATAATTTACTTTAAACAACTTATCGAAGTTGAGGAATGCTGGTACAAGAACTTCAATCATCTTCTACTTCACTAACTGAAAGTTGGCTTTTACTTCATCTGTCCACTAGAAATAACATTCCTTTAAGCACTATATGATTGGTGCAATCAAGGAACTAAAGTTTTAGATGAATTTTCTATAGAAAGATGTAAGCTCATGAAAGCTCCGGTCACTCCACAATCACCAACACCTTGGATTGATCCAACCTGAACACCATTAATCGACATAAAGAAACCTATAAAAGCAACATTATTGTGAAAAACAAGATATCATCAAAATAAACCAAAATAAATATGCCAATAAATGGCCTTAAAACCTGATGCATGAACCTCATAAAGATGTTAGGAGCATTTGACAAGTTAAATGACATTACTAACCACTTATACACCTATGTCGCATTTTTAAAGTTATCTTCCATTCATCCCCGACTTGATTCCTAAATGATGGTAGTCATTCTAGAGATAAATTTTGGAAAACAACCTAGAACCCACCAATTGATCCAACATGTCTTCTAGTCATGGAGTCAAATACTTGCACTTCACTGTAATTTGGTTAATGGCTTGGTTATCCATACATATACATCATAGACCATCCTTTTTCATGCAATTTTTTATTTTATAATAATCATAATCATGAAAACTAAGGTATTTTTTTTATAATGGACATAGTCTCACCTATATGAAGGTTCTCCAAATCACACACCAGACACGAGATTTACTCTATGCATACACATCAACTATGTAAAGGATTTTCCATTTACATTAAAGGATTTATCCAGTTTTAATAAAATCTCAATAGTCTCCCATGTATAGGGCCCTACCTAAAATTTTGTCACGCAATTAATACCCACATAACACAATCACATTCCAAAATGCATTTGAATCCTCCAATTAATGCTCATAAGCAGCCTCAAGCAAACCACCCAACACGTATCATCGATCATAATTATTTACCATATTAATACGCAAAGAGTGTTCATATTATTTTATGAGGTATATGTATATGTATAATGAATACAAAATGATTAGTAAACCATCATTTTACTTGCTTACCATTTCAAAATATTAAACTTAGAATAAACATTAGTTTAATTATATGTCATAAGATAAAAATTACAAAATTCTACCTAATACAAAAACAACTATACAACAGTCCCAATCACGAGATCATTATTACAGTAGTAGATACGAAGGACCTGAGATGCATAATAGTGTAGACAATGAATAAAAACATGTAAATATACCTTACACACATGTAATTTATTAAATCTTAGTACAACACAACTACAATGACTCCATTTCATTCGAATTATTCCTTTTCAACTAAAAACTTCGCCATTAAGATTAGAAAATTCCCGTAACACAGTTTTCACTATTATGGCCGCCTCAACTTCACATCATTAGCCCTTGTCAATGTGACTGACTTAGTCTACACCATTTGTCTCTGCTAGTTCGCCTAACTTTAGTCTAACACATTGGTCTCTATTAGTACGACCGACTTTAACATATAATAATTAGTCTTCGTCCAAATGACCAACTTTAACATATGAATAATTAGTCTTCATCCAAATGACCAATTTTAATATATCAATAATTAGTCTATGTCCAAACAACCAACTATTTTTTAACATATAATAATTAGTCTTAATCCAAATAGCTGATTTTCTTTTTAATATAATTTCTTTGTTTTGTAATTTATTTCGAAGCTTATTTCACATGTATAAAAAAATTCTAACAATAACATATTTGTTTTTAAAAAGGTGAGGTAACGAACACCTTCCTAGCACTCTGGTAGTATGTATTCCATCAACTGTTGATCCAACCTCGAATGTTCCTCCTAATTTTCAAGGAAATATACCCAATTAGTACCCATATCATTTCAAGTCATTGTTCATACTAACTCAAACACATCATTATTTTTTTCTTCATGCCATTAATTTGTATCTTAAAGATAATTTCATATTTTCCCATATTCCCAACTTGCATTTATCATATAATTTATGTAATGATCCAGCTTTTTCAAGACCAAAATCGATGGATTTTTTTTATACTTCTCACAATGACATTTTGTGAATTAATAATTATATATCTTCCTTATCATGGCATCATAGGGATATAGTTCTCGCAAAACAACATTCTCATACAACAGATACCCACTACACATGTCCATAATATTATATTTTCATATTCATACATTTACATTACGTCATATTGGCATACCCATCTGTTTGCATTCATGTTCCAATCTCGTTATCAACACGAGTTTATGATCGACAATCTTACACAACTAGTACTTTCTTTCATACGATCCTCATGTGATTTCACAACATATCATCTTCATAAAAAGAAATACCACATAAATGTATTCATAGCATCGTGTCTACATGTTCGCACATTCCCATTCGTGCTCCATTACAATTTCCATTACAAGTCCTTACAAAAGTGTTGAATGGAAAACATTCAACATAACAGCTAAGTCATACTATTACATAGCATATTTCAAAATATGTGAACCTATGGAACGAGCTTTCCTCTTTCCTATGCACCTTGATTGTGTGATATCTCTTTTACAAAACAACATGGATACAGAATTGTACATAATCTAACATAATAATAAACATCTAGAAGTACATTGTCATTGTTTTTCGTTATTCACTTAGAACGGGAAGATTCCTTCTTATACTTCTTATATACGTTGTACACCTCTTATTATTTCGTTAACTGTACTTTTCTCACTCACATACCCCAACCACTCCACGTGGTTGTGGGGCCAAAGTTTAACATTGATCGGGGTTAAATACTTCGTCTTAATCCGGTCATCCACCTTGGATACTTATAGCCATAGCTAATTGCAACATTTAAATTCGGCCTTAACCATATATTTTTTTTAATCAATTCAGCCATCTACAAAGAATGCCATTAGCCAAAGCTAATCATCAATCGCAACCCGGTCATCCATCTTAGATGCCATTAGCCAAAGCTGATCAAACATTTGTCCTAGTCATCCATCTCAGATGCCATTAGCCAAAATTGATCAACAATCATAACCCAATCATCCATCTCGGATGCCATTAGCCAAAGCTAATCATCATTTATCCTGGTCATCCACTTAGTAGCCGAAGCTAATCATCATTTATCCCGACCATCCATTTGGATGCCATTAGCAAAAGCTAATCAAACATTTGTCCCGGTCATCCATTTGGATGCCATTAGCTGAAGCTAATCATTACTTATCTCGGTCATCCACTTAGGATGCAATTAGCCGAAGATAATCAATTAATTGTTCCAGTCATCCATCTCGGATGCTATTAGTCGAAACTAAATCAAAGATTTATCCCGATCATCCACTAAGAATGCCATTAGACAAAGCTAATCAATCAATTATCCCGGTCATCCATTCGGATGTCATTAGCCGAAGCTAATCAAACATTTATCTCGGTCATCCATTCAAATGCCATTAGCCGAAGTTAATCATCAACCAATCAAACGTTCCAGAGGTGGTTTATGAGATCACTAAAACATGGTAATATCCTTTGAATTGCTCATTCAAACGATTCATAACAATTTGACTTTCACTGTAACATAATAGTAGACCCTTTATGATACTCGTACAGACGTCCCGTAATAGTTTAACATTCAGTAAACACGATAATAGATCCTTTATAATACACAAACAAACATTCCATAATAGTTTGACATTCAATATAACACAACAGTACACCATTTGTATTACTCATCCAACCATTCATGACAGTTAACGATCAATATAATACAACACTAGATCCCTCGTAATACTCATACAACCATTCATGATAATTAACACTCAGTATAATACAACGGTAGATCCTGTGCAATACTCATACAACCATTCGTCATAAGTACATTCCATAAAATACATCAGTAGATCCTTCGTAATACCCATACAACCATTCATCATAATTACATTCAATAAAATACAACAATAGATCCTTCATAATACTCATACAACCATTTGTCATAATTACATTCAATAAAATACAATAGTAGATCCTTCGTAATACTCATACAACTATTCGTCAGCAACCCAAATTCATAATAGCTCAATCAACAACTCATAGTCAGTTTAATATTCATCACAACGCAATAATATATCCACCTTAAATAGGTCATTTTAGAACATTAATATTTTCATCATCGTCTCAACATTTATCAATAACTCGATCAACATTTTGTAGTCATTTCGACAATCCTCAAGAATTCAATCGGACACTTCATTATTTCATCATTCATCAAGGATTCAATAATATATCATCATAAGTAAATCATTTCAAAACATAAACATCATACGAGAAGAAGGTGGAAAACACCTACCTGTTCCACCTGCGGTTTGTCCTTATCCTAATGATGGTTCGATCCTGGCCGCATCACTTCATGTTTTTGACAACTTTAGAGCAAGTTTTGGTGATATGGTTTTTTCCTCAATCTTGATTTTTCCTTCTTTTCCATCTTTGCTATACAGCGGGTTTGTCACACTCCCTCTCCTATCATGGTTCCAGTCATCAACATAACTCCCTAGCTTTCTTCTTCTTCAAACACTCAAGGCAGGGGACATGCAGCTGGTGTAGGTAGGTCTTCTCCTTGGAGAGGGTGGCTATTGTTGTAGTCACAGCTGCTAGCCTATTATGGGGAAGAGGCTTGAACTCCTTCTCCTTCCATGGCTTTGGCCACTTCTGTCTTTCCATTGGTCACCCTTCTTCTCTAGCATTCAAAGGTGGTGTATGCAGGTATGCAACTGTTGCAGCCATATTTTCGGGGAGAGGAAGAAGGTAAGAGCATGCAACCCTTTTCATTGTGCCCTTTTCTCTCTCCTTGCTGCATTTATACCCCTCTTAAATGCAAATGGGTGTTTGAACGTTGGACCAAGGCTGTCCTTATCCCCTTTTTGGGCTATTCTTAGACTGGTTTCTATTCCCATTCTCCCTTAGGATAGGTTGGTCCAACAATAATTTTTTCTTACGTTTGACAGTGTCGCTTCCGATTTAGAAATCAGTAGCCATAGACCATATCGCTTCCGATTCTAAAATCGGCAGCAAGAACTACGCCACTGCCGATTCAGAAATCGGTAGCCAAAAATTATCGCTGCCAATGCTGAAATTGGCAGCCAAGTACTGTGTCGTTGCCGATCCAGAAATCGGTAGCAAAAATTGTGTTATTGTTGATTTAGAAATCGACAGCAAAACTGTGTCACTGCCAATTCAAAAATCAGCAGCAAAAATGCGTCGTTACTAATTCAAAAACCGGCAGCCTCAAACTGTGCCGCTGCCGATTCAGAAATTGACAACCAAAAGCTTTATTGCTGTCGATGCTGAAATCAACAGCCAAGTATTGTGCCATTACTGATCTAGAAATCAATAGCCAAAAACTGTGCCGCTGCCGATGCTGAAATCGACAGCCAAGTACTATGCCGCTGCAAATCCAAAAATTGGCTCCCCCAAACTTTGCCACTGCCGATTCAGAAATCGGTAGCAAACTGCGTCGCTGCTGATTTAGAAATCGACAGCCAAAAGCTTTGCTGCTGCTGATTCTGAAATAGGAAGCCAAGTATTGTGCCGTTGCCGATCTAGAAATCAGCAGCAAAAACTGTGTCACTGCTGATCCAAAAATCGGCATTCAAAGGTGGTGCATGCAACTGGTATGGTGCATGCAGCTGGGTATGCAACTGTTGCAGACATATTTTCGGGGAGAGGAAAAAGGTAAGAGCATGCAACCCTTTCCATTATGCCCCTTTCTCTCTCCTTGCTGCATTTATACCCTTCTTAAATGCAAAGGGGTGTTTGGACGTTGGACCAAAGATGTCCTTATCCCCCTTTTGAGCTATCATTAGACTGGTTTCTATTCCCATTCTCCTTTAGGATAGGCTGGTCCAACAATAATTTTTTCTTAGATTTGACAGTGTCGCTGCTGATTTAGAAATCAGCAGCCACAGACTGCGTCGCTGCCAATTCTGAAATCGGTAGCGAGAATTGCACCACTGCTGATTTAGAAATTGACAGCCAAACTGTGCCGCTGCCGATTTGGAAATCGGTAGCCAAAAACTATGTCGTTGTCGATGCTAAAATCGGCAGCCAAGTACACAACCATTTAATTTACAAGTTCATAATCCATCTTTAAACATAACAACATCATTTAAACACCAAAACTCATACAATTCCATTAATTTCCATACTTCTCATTCCCTATATTTATCAAACATAAACCAATACCCAAATTATTTCACATGAGCTAAAATCAAGCATAACACACTACCATCATCATATCAATCAGTTCAAACATAAGAACATCATTTAAACACCAAAACTTGTACAATTCCATCAATTTCCATACTTCTATTTTTCCACATTTCCAATCATAATCCAACATCCAAGCATTTTATCTCATATGAATCATAACCGTGATTAAAACACAGTTTCATCATTATAGCAATCAAGTTCAAGCATAATATCATCATTTAAAATAAAACACCTATACAACTTAGTAAACTTTCCCAGAATTTAACCCTTATAACCAACATCCTTGATGGGTAAGCATAGAATAGAAAGAAGATGGTAATAGCGTATTCAATATGCTTCCAAGGCACAACATCCTGAAGGTCCCGGGTTCTTGAAAGATTAACTAATTTATGTCACATTATAATATTCCAAACCAATCTCAACATTCCTCTAACATCATTTAAAACATTCAAATAAATAAATTTAGTCCAATTTCAGTATCTTCATCATTTCCACATATAACAACAATAAGTAATTTTTCTTGAAATCCACATCACATCATTCAAAATAAATTTAAAACACCCCTAACATCATTAAAATACCAAAACCAACACAATTTAATCAAATTTCTAAGTTTACCCCAAATATCAAATTATTGCCAACCACTTTAATATTTAAAATTCTATAATTGATATTTAATTTCTTTAGTTTACTACTAAAAAATGTCATATAAACCATTATTTACCAATAATAAAATAATTTCACAATATCATGCATAATTTCACACAAACCCTAATTTTCCAATTTAAGGATTCTCAATCCCCCAAACAAAAACAATGAGATAAGTGTATTCAATTGTAAAAGAACACATTAACAATACTAATTAACTCAACTTGATAAGCCTCTTGCAATCCTTTTCAAGAATGTCCCTTCCCCCCTTCCAATTTTGTAACTTTCTCTTTCTAATTTTCAATTTTCAATCTCTCAAAGTATTTTGATAGTTTGGTTTGGTTTTCGATGGGAATTATCTAGTTCACACTCTCCCTACCATTTAATTTGAGAAATGAAGGAGAAATAAAAGGAGAAGAAATTTCAAGCCTTATTGTTCTTTCTAAGCCACCAACCTCCTTATAAAGAGGAGAGAAGGGTTTTTCTTATATTTACAATAATATCACTCATTCTATATCCCATATGTTATTTATGTCCAATCTTTAATTATCGATATTTTTCACATATTTTTTTAGTAAGAAATTTTAACTAACTATTTAGGATTTTCACCCTAGCCATAAAATATTTTCTCTTATTTAAATATTTTTCGTTTGAGAATTACACTATTTAACACAAGATTTACATGCTCTTTTGAATTTCCCTTTTCTTTATAATTCAACCAGCTGTTGTAATTCTTTGACTTTCTTAGGGTTGAGTCTATATGCTGGCATGTTTATTAGGCTAGATCCTGAAATTAAGTCAATACTGTAATGAATATCTTAAATTGGAGGTAATCCTTTATGTAGCTACTCTGGTATCAAATCTATAAAATTTTCCAATACACCCCGCACTTGTTCAAGACTATAACCGGTATTTTCCTAAATAACATTATTAATAGGCATTAAATCATACATCTTTTGTGCAACCTTTATCTCATTCATTAATTGTGACAATGACAACAAGCTTTTTCCATCTTTTTTTTTTTTAGTTTTCTTTACCACTTCTTTCTTAATAGGTGCCGATAATATATGTTTTTCTTTTATATTAAAGGTGTAGTTATTATTCATCCCATCATGCATAACACCCCTATCAACTTTCATGGTCTACCCAATAAAATATGGCACATATCTATTGACATCACATCATACCAAGCACTATTAAAGTATTTATGGCCCATGGAAAATGAAAAAAAGGCATTGTTTATCAATAATTACCTCAATGTCTTTATTTAGTTAAGTTAGTTTATAAGGCTTAAAGTGGCTTTCGATTTTTAGTTAGAGTTGCTTCTTCATTGTCTTATACCTACTACTATCTATTATTAGGTTATATACATTATCATTTATAGTGCACATTGAGTGAAAGATATAAGTGTTGTTGCTACCTAATTTTTGACCTGTGTTTTGATAAATTTTCAAAAAAAAAAAATAAGGGTTTACATGTGGCGATAACATAGTATTAAGGAAGCAATATGTTAAGGAGATAATTACTAAATCATATATAATCACTGTAATATAAAATATCATACATACAGGATTTGATTCATGCTGGTTATGGAAAATAATCAGTGCAATATAAAATACCATATATATATGATTTGTTGGTGCTGGTTATAAAAGACAATCTCTGCAATAATTATTGCAATATTTCCTTAAATAGCACGTGTAGAGATTTTCTATATAAGTGAACATCCAGCCATATACACGGGAGGAGAGAAAATTTACAAAGGGGCAATTTTACACAATTGAGGGAATAAAAAAAAACCATAAAGCCACAAAAAAACCTAGAAACCTATAACCTTTCTCCCCCTGGAGCCGCCCCTAAACAAAAAAAAACCCCAAGCTTTCATCTTTTTCTAAGCAGCTGCTTTCCAATTTTGGCTCCGACTATCTTCTTCCTTAGACTATCCCTCATAAACTAGCCGCTCAAGCCCCCTTATCCACATTGTTTCCCCATCTTCTTCTCCTCTTTCAGCCAACAACACAGAGCCCCTCCCTTTTGGTTTTCTTCT
>Ga0325414_1000446_pt1 | contig 33197 bp, 18 predicted proteins | sample PopdelMetagenome_8_FD_206183 | JGI IMG/M metagenome (GOLD analysis project Ga0325414, IMG submission 206183) | Populus deltoides microbial communities from Bellville, Georgia, United States - Leaf-PdKOR-R3 | ecosystem: Host-associated > Plants > Phyllosphere > Phylloplane/Leaf | place: USA... | reverse complement strand
AATTTCTATACAAGTATCCATAATCCCTAAGCAGTGTAACTTACAATCTTTCGACAAGAAAGAGGTTGGCAACCAAGAACAGAGGTCAGGGTTTCTTCTTCTTCTTCTTCTTCTTCTTCTTCTTCTTTTTAATGAACTATGATGGTACATTGGTAGATGAGGCTCACCTTTCTGATTGATGATTTTGGACCTGATTGCGGAGAGCCTGTTGATAGTCGTAGCTGCATGGAATACTGACCCAATTTAACTAACGATCAGGGCAGCCTATGAAACCGAAGCTGGGGAATTACTTACCATTAATTTCAAATGTTGAACTCTTATTTTTCCGGAGAAAACAGAGGGAAATATTTAGACCATCCAAATGACCCCAGCATAAGAAAACGAGATAAAGCAGACAGCTTACAGCTAGTAAGGCATCAATGCCTTCCATCGATGGCGGCTTGGTACGTGAAAGAACATACCGACACTACTTTGTGTTTAATTTTTATTAAATAAATAAAAATTAATGTAAAATTTGAATTCGTAACTGCTTGATCATCAAGACTCTAATACCATATTAAAAAACCATCTTAACCTAAAATTTTAAACTATTAAATGAGGTTTTAAAATATAATTTATATTATTATCTAATATAATAATATATGATAGCGGCAAGATTTAGAACAACAGAAGAAGAAATTGAATACAAAAAATAGAGTACTGGAAGCAAAACCACCAAACTTACTTTTTTGTAACACAAGGATCAGATATGATGCCGATACTAGAACATCGATCACGAATGCCGATACTCTTTTGAATATGAACAAGAGACTGCATCTCCCCTCCATCTCTTTCGATCCCTCTTTTAATTTAATTTAATCAATTTCAGGAGGTGCAACACAAGCATAAACTATGATCCCTCTGTCTCTCGTTTCAAGGGAAGTAAATAAGAATGAAAATCAAGAACTATATAACATTAGCAACAAAAAAACATAACTGGCTAGCTAGCTAGGCCTATCTTCACTTTGATTTACTAACAAATATTTTGAATTGGGGCCATTTTCGATTTTTTTTTTATAAAGGAAATCTCAGTATATCTACCCGTTATCTCATGAGTTTCAAACATTAAACAATGCCACTCCCTCATTCATTCGTTATCAGTTAAATATTCTGTTTAATTTACACGTGTTTGTCAAGTGTTTTTATTAAAATAAAAACCAATATATCATAATAATTAATCTTGGTATAAAATTATTATAAATTTTAGTCTTACACAGGTACTAGTGAGTGAAGTGAAGAAAAATAAATTTAAAAAAAACTTATTATGGTCTGATGTTGAAATTGTCAAGACATATTAAGGCTTGTTTTAATTTGATGTCGTCTTGGATGGAAGCATGCGCCTGTTTGATAAAATATTTAATTATCACTAATTAATAATAGATGGAGGAGGGTTACAAGGATAATACGGCGTACGTACACCTCCAAATCCATGCATGTAGCCACGAAGACTAGTAGCTAGCTAGTAAGACGTAAGAACTAGGCAGATGCAATTAATTCATGCAGATACTCTCATTTATATGTCTATCAATATTCAATACCCTTTGCGTTGAGGCCGGAATCCAAATCCAAGAATCTGGATGGAGAGTTGCTTGCCTTCTCCAACTCATCAACCCTAATTCCAACATTCTTCTTAAGCTCTTCCATTGAAGCCACATACCGCTCAAGCTCCTCTAATCCCATGTCTTCTATACTTAGATCCCACCAAAACCTATCCCGTCCAAACCCAACTTCCCCACCTTCTTTCATCGTCTCCACTCGCTTCTTTTCCTCCTCCTTCTTTGCAAGGGCCTCTGCATATTGCTTCCTGCTCTCCTGGACCACTCGATGATGACTAGCACTTGTATTCACTGATCTTCCCTCCTCTGTATTTTCGCTCATATAGCGGTCTATAACGGTGTCCACAGAGGGAAAACCAAAGGCAAAGGCCTTCTTGCCCGGGGAGAATGCAATAACTGCTGCCTCAGCTCCGGTGAGGACGCAGAGCTCACTAGCCTTGTTAAAAAGACCTTTGCGACGCTTTGTGAAAGTAACTTCTAGGGAGCTTTTGTTTTCTATTTTCTTGATCTCGATCTTTTGGCGGCCTAGGCTTTGCTTCTTCACTTTGGTGGCCATGACCTTTGATTAATTAGCTTGAAAGCGATTAGGGTTTAGGGTTTCCCTTGCTAATTTTCTTGAGAAGGAATTAAAAAGCAATAAATTTTCTTACGGAGTTAATGCTAGAGCTTTATTCATGAAGGCAGCAATATATATATATATAAAAGGAAGTTAATTAATTTTATAAGCTTATATGATGAGTATCTTGTTATCTTTTTTAATTATTAAGAAAGATTATTTCCTTTTCTACTTCTGTCAAAATTTGAAAGATTTTAGCAGAAAACTCTCAATTTCACTCTCTTTGTTTTATATATATATATATATATATTATAGAACTCCTCTCGTATTATAATATTTATATTTATTATTGTATATTGATCTATAGAAAAGATTGAGTAACTAACATGTTAAAGTTTTTTTATTTCTTTTCAATTCAATGTTAGCTAAGAGTTTTCAATTTCTCTTTTGAATCAATTTTTTTTTAAAAAAAAAAAAACAACTGCTTGATTTGTAGGATTATATGTGCGCATAATTACAGATTTTTTTTTTCCCCAAAAACCACATATGTGTATCAGAAATTATAAGAGCCAACATATGGCCCTCCTCCATGGATGATTTCCAGGACATCTTTGGGAACATACATGTGCATGGGTTGGGTAGCAACTTTAGCCCATTAGGTCTTGAATGTATCGAATAAGAAGAGCCTGGTCTAGTTTCGATCTTAGTTCAAACTAGGCTCAAGCTCGTTGGTTTTTGGTTTTAGGCTTTTTTCATATAAAATAAATATGTTTACACAACAATTTTTAAATAAATTTAACATATTTTTATCTGTCTCGACCATCTTTAATATTCTATTTCAAGACCGCAACTAGCTACAGATAGCTAGGTAGACTCACGAGCCTGACTACTGGTCCACAGAGGATTTGGTTGGCATTTGAGCAAAACAAATGAGCCAATAATATCGCTGCAACAAGGACGACCCAAAACCAGAAAATCCAGCAAAGAGACAGCCAAATATTATAACCTTGTGGTTTTTGGTAGACTATCCCTCAGAATTCAAACCAATTTTTTCTTCAGAAAAAAACAATTAAATGAAGAGGACAGGACAGTTTCAAAGGCTTAAACTGTAGGAAATTCTTTCCTTGTATTCATTTACTAGGAAGAAAAGCTTGACAAGCAACCACATGAAAAATGAGCTAAATCCAAGATTTCTCTTCCCTTTACCGTATTAATAATAAACAAAAATGTAATGCAAAGAGTAAAATCTTAAATTACAGAATCCTTGGGCACTAATTGTGGGAAACCATTGATATATGCATTGCATCAAACGACATGATCTTCTGCTCTTAAGCAAGGTTGTAAGAAGCTGAAGTAGCCATCTAGTCACTCATTTCCCCCTTCGGAAAGCAACAGCAACAGAACTGCATGATCATAGTAGTATTGTTTTCATAAATGAGACAGGTCAAAGTGGAAGCATAGCAGAGGAGAATATTGAAGTTTATAAGTTGTTAAGAGCTTTTAGACTTGAAATTGTCTTAGAAAATTCTCTCCAATAACTAGAACATCTGCTGCATGCTGCAGAATATTTAATATGTTATGGTTATGAAGTTGATCGTATGAAGTGAATTAGCCAACACCTTAATTACCTTTGATCGAGAGGAAGAATTTCCCTTGTTTCTTAGAGTTACTGGTTGGGTTGGCACAGAAGGAAATGTGGTGGATGCAATTTGTTTTTCTTCTTTCACTCTGTTGAAAATCACAGTAAAGCCTTCCCCTGACCTGGGGTCTGTTTCATCCCATGCTCCAAATTTGGGAATTGATGCTGCCCTGTGATGCTGCCATCCCCATTTAACTTAAGAAAATTAAATCAAAGTTGCAGTAGCAGAACGACTGCTTGCAGTATGAAAATGTCAAAAGGAAGAAAAGAGTAATGATGTCTATTGGTTCTGCTGCTGAGGTCTTTAAAATTTCAGGTTAGAGGGAATTCTACAAATATTAGGATGCTATCAGAAGACTTACACCCTCATGATCAAATGGATGAGTACTTCCACTTCTCTGTCTAGAATGTCGTGATGAAGACAAGGCTTTATTTCCCTCAACAGCCAAACCAGTCTTCTGAGCCTGCAACAGTGAATGGTCAGAACTACTTTTCTCACTTCCTGATTCTGATGTCAGGTTATTGTGCCTTGCATTCTTTCGATGGTCAGAAGGGCTCATTGAATGTGCATTGTGCCCTTTGAGTCCCTCAATGTTCTGTTTTTCTGAGTTAGTTCCCTCAAAGGCTCCGGAAGCAAAATCAACATCATCTTCCATGCCCCCACTAGCATACATGAAGGCCTCTGGATTCTCCACCGGATCATTTGGGTTCATCCTCACGCCGGATTTCCCTTTCCGTGCGTTATCAAAATAGGCAGTGTATGGCACATTATCTTTATCCCAGCCGCCGAACTTTGGGACATGGGACCGTTGCTGTTACCGAAAATCATGGGAAAGAAAGGGGAAATGTTGAGCAAATTCTTGATTTCAATCTCGTTACGACCGTGGACTAATGTATGCAAATACTTACAGATTACAAACTAACACAACAGATTGTTATACATGAAGATTGGAAGCCTGTTAGGGTTGTAAGGAATCGATGGATGAAGATTTTTCTAGGCCAGCTCCTGGCCTGGGTTGGTAATTGTTTATTGTTCGGAAAGCTATCATCATTTCTTCCCTCTAATAGTTTGAATTGAAAGAAACAAAAAAGATAAACAACTACGAAGCGTCCAAGTTTAACACGTGCAATATATATATGCCTCATCAAATCTATTATCAAAACCATTTAAAATCCATTACAGGAATTTTTACTTGAATCAATATTTTTCAAGCATCAAATCACCAAGACATAGCATAGTATAGCATAGAGTGCCAAGTGAGTGAGTGGAACAGCTTTACTTCATTTGAACATAGTATAGATTATGGAGGGAGTGGTTGCTGACAACTAAATCATCTTATTACGAAATACCATTTCAAGCTAAGATTATTCAACATGGTACAAGTTTTATCAGAAAACTAAACCTGCTGCAAAAAGGGCTTACTAAGATGCTTAAAATCTGGACTGATGAAACATATTACATCATGTAGGACTGTGAAAAGAAGATCCCAATACTGAGAAACATCATAAAACATAAAAAAAAAAAGGGGTGGTCATGAAGAAAGAAACCAAATACTATATTTTAGTTGGAAAATCACTTACAGACATTGATGGATCAGATGATTCAAAGTGGTTGAGAGACGAAGCACTGGAGAAGGAAAGGACAAGAATGATAACGAATTTAGCTTGGAGGCATTTAAGTTGAAGAAGTCCAGGAAATGCCGAGGAATGAACCTGCTGTGATGGCAAAGTTTGACACAGTAATTCGATTCTTACAAAGTTGACAGAGCCAATGAGAAGACATATGGAAACACCTAAGCCGGTAAAAAATTGAGGCGGCAGCCTTCTAGAAATACAGGATCTTGTCCATCATTTGCTATGAATCAATGTCTTTTGTCCTCATCCTTGCAACAAGTAATGTTTCTACATATTGTACTAGGCTTTCTTACAAAACGGGAAAAAAGTTTTTAAATTTGGCAATCTTTCTAGGACTACCAAAAGAGTTTTTTTTTTTTTTTTCTCTCGGAGAAAAAAAACTATTACAAGAGTCCTGTAATGAACATGTTTGTTTTATAAAGATAATGGATGTTAGAGATTGTGATGAAAGAGGGTTTGAGGAAGGATAGGAAAATCTAGAGATTTCGAGATCGTGGGGACCTCTGTAAATGCTCAAAGAGTGCAGCTCTTGCTTACAAAGCTGGCCCTATTGAAGTGTTAAATTAAGACAAAACACTATTGAAGTCAAACATTATTCATATATTAATTAACGTGAAAACATTATAAGAAATTGAAATGATAACTACAAAAATCCTTAGTGTAGAAGAAAAGGACAGGCATTCAATTTTAATAAATTGGGGGGCTTGGATATTCTCATCATGGGATGGTGACGCTGTGTCCAATTCACATGGCGTTGATCCTTATGCCCAAATAAACTTGGCAATTTTACTTCTTCCACGCCGAACCAACGTGATTGATTTTTTAGTTTTTTCTTTTAAAACAAAATTATTTTGAATTAATTTCAGGCATTAATATAACTTCCTTGTTTGTACAAAGTCCCATTACCTCTTTACCTGTGCCCATCGAACCCCATGTCGACTGTGACAGGTGAACAACTATGTCTCTTTGCTTCTTCTTTTTTATGAATTTAATTTATCTTCATATTAATTTGTTCTTCTCCATTGTGTGTGCAGGATCCAACCTCCTTTTGATTAAGAAGCGGAGATGTTTGCTTTTAAGAATAAACTAGAAAGTGTAGCTTTGGATTGAGTGAGTTTATTATTGTGGTAGGCATTGTGGTTGTGGTTTGAAAAGGTTGTTTTATAAAAAGTATTTTTGATTGAGGTTGATTTCGTATTTATGTATGTTTGGTTAAAACTGTGGTTGAAATTGAAGTTGAACAAAAATTAAAATAGTTTAATGTGTTTGGTTAATAATGTTTTTTAAATTGAGGTTATAAAATAAGTAATATATATATATATATATATATATATATATATATACATATATATTAATGGTTTTAAATTTAAATATTGTAGATTTAATTACTACTATTACATCATGAAATAAATAATATTTTATATAAAATATTTTTTATTATTCCATTAAACCATCTACAATTTCATTACGTATAAAATTCATCCGAAAATAACCACAATTTCCATAATTTTTTGAGCGTGCAATAAAATTATATAAAATATTATCAGGAATAAAATTGGTATTACAGTGCGAGTGAATTTAATTTACTCTACACTAGTTTTTCGAGAAAAAAAATATTGTTCACATGACAGTGCGAGTGAATTTAATTCACTCTAAACTAGTACAAAAAATAAACACACTAAAAAAAAATTGTTCACGTGAACAGTGCGATTGAATTAAATTCCACTTGCACTGTTCACTAAAACATTGAACAGTGAAGAAGAAAAGCAGCTTGGAGCTACTTCGGCAAATCCTGTGTTTTGAATGTGGTTTGTACTCGCCCCACCAAAAATAAATTGTGTTTCTAATGTAACCAAACATTTGTTTTGATGTGGTTGCTTCAAACGCAGAAGCAACCACGCAAACAAACGTACTCTAAAACTAAAAACACACACGCACAACTGGTATTGTTATCTTATATATATATATATATATAAAAGATAACAATAACATGAACTCTGAAGGGTGTAACTCAACTGGTCAGATTCTAGATTTGTTTTCTAGAGATCATCAGTTCGAATATCACAAACCTCATGGCCACTAGAGACTTATATGGTTGTTAACTTCAGAGCCTATGAAATTAGTCGAGGTGCACACAAACTAGTTCGAACATCCACGTTAATAAAAAAAAACAATCAATAACATGAGAAGATAGGATTTGAAAACAAAGGAAACAATCATTACAATGGAAATTCAAATACCCTCTTGAATTTTCCATGATTCAAACTTCTTATATAATACAACACGATGCTCTGTTGAATCCTAGAATATTTCCAATTAGATGTGCCACCTACATTTCTCCCTTCATTTATAAAGCTTGGAAGCTGATCAAGCTTCGATCAACTCAAGGTGGTTTCATGTCCAATTCACTGTAAGAAAACACTCTTCGATATATCAGCTGGGATTGGGAAGAATATCGGTTTTTTACAGCAAGAATATTTCGTTGCTGTGAATTTGTTACACTGCATTTCTCAACTGATGGATGAGGTGGAAATACAAGAGGAAAAGGAAAACTGAAGGGTTAGCATTCAGTTAAGACTACAATGTTGGCAAGTAAAGTCTACTTTCAGCCCTCAAATCTAGAGCATTTCTACAAGCTTCTGCAATCTTTGCATCTCTCAATTCTCGCAACTTCCTTCAAATTTTCAAAGCAGCATATATGAGGGAACTCACATTAGGATTAGAAAGCAGTGGTTTTGTTTTTTCCAGACACAACAACAATGTGAAGTTATAGCTAATTTGTTTTGGATCTTACAAAGCTCAATGGACCATTTTCTATTTATTTATCATTATAACTCTTAATTAATATATTGTTTTGCATCTACCATGAGAAATTATCCAAGTGGATATTAATATGAACTAGGACTTAACGAGAGGATTAAAACCAACAAGGATTAATCAATGATACCCTTTACTTCTATAAATACTGCAATCCTTCACCTCGTCTGAGGGATCTTCTTGTCAATATACTCTATAAAACCAAGAGAAATGTAAAACAGAGAGCTTTGTTTCTCTAAAAATGCACCCCTTGTCAGTTCCTCTCTTTCCTTATATATTAAGTCCATCTATTCACGGAATTACAACTGATTCCTAATAATTAGCCTTTATACATGGAAAGATAATATGATAGTGTCTAATATTGCAACATGGGTAAAGGTATCTGAATAATTAAAACTAAATATATAAGCATACCCTTTAACCACTAATATGGCCTTATGTTTATTGATTGAACCATCTACACACCTATTTAACTCTAATAATGTTTTTGCCTAGAGGTCTGTCAACCAATTTTCAGGTGGAGTTTTTTTAATCCTTGATTTTTCTTCTTTCATTGCTTTCTGTCATCTTGAATCTTTGTGTGCTTCTTCATATCCTTCTAGTTCACACACATCTACATTGCCTCTTTGATAAATTTCTACTAGAGACTTCATTCCTCTTACTGGTGAATCATCAACCAGTTCATTTTGCCAATGTGTTTGATCTTCAACTAATTTCTTGTTTTGAGAATCCTTCCAATTTCATTGTTCATTTTTATAGAAATGTACATCTCTTGAATTTGTCATCTTTTGTATTTGAGGATGATAAATTTTGTAGGCTTTTGAAACTAAACTATAGCCCATAAAAATTCATGGAACTGTCCTCTTGTCAAGTTTATCCCTCTTAACATGTGGAACATGGACAAAACACATACTACTAAATATTTTAAGAAAGATTAGTGAAGGTTTATAACAGTACCAAACTTCAAAAGGTGTTTTTTCTTCTAAAATTCTGGTTGGAAATCGATTCCGAAGAAAAACAATCATATTAACTGCTTCTGCTCAAAATTCTTAAGCAATCCCTTATTATGTAGCATGCATCTAACTATCTCCATTATGTATCTATTTCTTCTCTTACTGACTCCATTTTATTCTAGAGTGCAAGGAGTTATGAGTTGATGCTCAATGCCAGCATCTTCACGTAATAGGTTGAATTCTGATAAAGTGTATTCCTTTCTATTGTCAGATCTTATGGCTTGAATTTTACACCCACTTTGATTCTCCACATTCTTCTTGAATCTCCAAAAGATTTCAGCCAATTCTGACTTGTATTTCATTAAGAAAATCCAACATATTCTAGTAAAATCATCAATAAAAATATTGTAATAGCAACTACCTTTTAATGAAAATGTTTTTTAGGGTCTGCTACATTAGTAGGGATCAACTGAAGTTTTTGTATAGATCTTCATGTTGATTTGCGAAATGGCTCTTGTTTTGCTTACCAAACTGACAGGCTTGACAGTTTGATAATTTATCAGTAAGCAATAGCAGACCTTTTATAACATCATTCTTCTTCATAATATGCATACGTTGACGATGATAGTGTTCGAGTCTTTTATGCCATACTTTTTTATTATTAATCTTTGTTAAGAAAGTTGTATGCTCCTTCTCGAATGATAAGAATGAGAAACCTTTACCTCTTATCTTAGCCTACAGTATCTTCTGTCCAGTAGCATAAAAAATATGACAGGATTGATCTTTTAAAGTTAGCTTCATTCATTTTTCTATCAACTGCCCAACACTCAGCAAGTTTTGATCCATATTAGGTACATAGAGAACATCTGAAATTATTTTTGTACCTGAATTTGTTGAAATTGAAATGGTTCCTTTTCCCTTTGCTTCTATGTAATCATCATTCCTAATTCGAACCTTTGTAATTCTTGTAGGTTGCATTGTTTTAAAAAGACTCTTGTCAAAAGTCATATGATTTGTGCAACTACTATCAATGTGCCAATGATATGAGGAGTCTCTAGTTGAAAAACAAGTAGTTACAAACATTTGATCTTTATTATCTTGGTCAACGACTTGAGCATTTGCCTCCTGTTTCTAAGGTTTGGTTTTGCAAATGACAGCTTCAATTAGCCAATGATATGGTTTATTCTACCTCAATATTGATTGCACTTGTTGCACCTTGTATCTGGTCTCTTCCAACACATGAATGGTGGATGACTTGTCTTACCACAATATTGACATGGTGGATAGCCCTTTTTCAAATATCTTTCCTTGTTCTAAAACTGATTAGTTGTAATTTTATTACCTAAAGCCTGATTTTTCATAAAAAATTTCTTCTTATCCCTTTTAGAATCTTGATGCTTAGCTGATAGAGCTCCTTTTGCAAAATGATCATGCCTCATAAGCCTTTGTTGTTTTTGAGCTTGCAAGGCATTCAAAATTTCTATGAATGTAATTTTGGATAGATTTTTTGTGTTCTTCAAAGAAGTGATTGAGTTTGTGAATGTCGTACCAAGTAATCTGACCTTGCTAACTATAACAAACAATATATATGAGTACTCCTTGATAGTATTAGATTCTTTCATTCTTTGTAGCTTAAATTCTCTTATTAAATTCAGCACTTGCATGACACGTATCCTTTCTCATCTCTTACATATTCTTTCTATAGATAGTCGGAGACATCCTTTGCTTTGCTTTGCTTTGCTGATTTGAGAGACATGATTTTTATGAAAATGGTTGTTGAAACAACAACAAACAAGTATGCTTTTGATTTTGATTTTTTTATTTTTCTTTCTTTGTGGCTTTTGATATGAGTAATGGTTGGGTTATTTGGTAATGGAGGAACATCATAATCCTCTTTAAGAGCTTCCCAAAGATCTAATGATTCCAAATAAGTTTTTATTTTTACATCTAAAAGCCGATAATTCTCTCCATCAAAGATATGAGGGGTTACATGAGAGAAGCTTGCTTTAACTTCCATTGCTGGTTTCTTAAGACAAAGTGCTCCTATACCAATTGTTGATTTTAAAAGGAAGAAAAGAAAAGAAAACTGGAGAGAATTTTATGATAATAGTATGCTATTGTTGTACAGCCTTGAGTTACTATTTTATTCATTAAAACTTCATTACATTTATAGGAAAAACAAACAACCGAAATGCTATAATAAAGCATCAAATCTGCAAATAATATCTTAACTAAACTAATCTGTTCCTATAGACTAGCTCAACATTTATATGATGATAACAGAATAGAAAAAACAGGACTCCTGGATTCTTGAAGCAGTCTTCAACAAATAGTAATTTGTAGGCAAGTGGATATGTTTATATTCGTGATCGTGGTGCTGAATATCTTTCCATCATTACAATTGGTTTGTGGATTATAGCTGAAAATGTTCTCATCTATGTACATACGGATCCAATGAATGTAAGTCTGCAGGTTTCAGTGTTTAATGATCACTTCTAAGTTTCTGTTTCTATAACCTATTTGACATCTAAAACCTAAATTTAAGTTCACTATTTTCAGATTTGGATTATACAAATATACTCGCACGTCGCAGTTAGAGTTAGTGAGTAACAATTGGGAGATTGGGACAATAAAAGATAGGAGTTGCACCACGCAGGCATATGAAGAGCCCTGTCACTAGATTAATGGAGCATAGCTGCCGACATCTTTGTTGAATCCTCTCACTCTCACCATCCAATTTATCCAATAAGAGAAATATTTTAATCCTATAGTTATGAGACCAATTAGGGAGACAAATAAATGAAATGGTAGCCAATATTGAAAGAGATAATTGGACCACAGCATCATACAATTGGAACAAGAAAGAAGGAAGTGATCAGACATCGTAGGGACACCAATGGAAAGAAGAAAGAAAACAGACCAAGAAATGTCAATTCTCCATCTATTCGACTAATGTAAACATAATCTCAAGCCCTTTAGTTCAAAGCCAAGATTAGCCATGTTTTTGGGTATGAAAGGCTTTCTTCCTTCATTTTCCTTAGTTTTGGGAATCTTGCTAGATTCAGGATCTGATAGTGGAGGTAACTGCATGGGAGCGTGAACACATATATGTGCGTGTAATCAGTGATCAGGCAAGGCTTAAACTTTCTACTCTCTTGATTTCATCATGAATAAAATACAGTATGTGATTGACATAACTGGTTTGGGGCCTGGAGTATACGACACTTACAATCTCAGGGCTGATATGGCCTGCCAGTTATTGCCACCAGTTTTATTTTATTTTGGATATTCATATCCATTGCTTTATTATGCCAAAAAGTTGTGTTGTATTTTTACATTGATTGATGAATTAAGCTTATAATTGCGGGATGATCTTGGGATTTAAATCTATGACCCCCCACCCCAGAAAAGAAAATCTTGGATCAAACTGTCAATTACACATTCCCAGGAAAATCACAACTGAAAAGGGGCATTATGATCATCATCTATATGATATGGTTGCAAGTCTTCTCCTTTCTTATGATCTTTTGAGTTCTAGATACTAAAGAATATCCAACCTGTCACAAATTCAATGTATATACACAATGACAACAAATACATGAATGAACAGTGGCAGATGCCGACATGGATTATAACACTTACTATGAAAGCTTCTTCTGTATTTAACCAAGTAATAAAGGAAAAATCGATTTGATCGGCAATGCCACATGTCCTAATGTAAAGGCCAAGCTTAGAAAGTTTCTTTTCGATCCTCTTTTCTTAATTGTATTATTAAAAGGGTTCATTCATAGATTTGAGGGGAGAAATTGGTATGCTAAAACAAAAACAGAAGAAAAAAGGAGTAGTGGCTTGGGGCATAGAATCAGCAGTGTACTTATCCACACAATCGAGGCTAGCTAAAATCAATAAATAAATCATAAACCAAAAACAATCACTGAAAACTCAAAAGTACTTTGTTTTTTTGGGCAAGTTGATTGAAATAGACCATAAGTAAATAATAATATTAATATTAATAAAACTTGAAACTCGTACCCTGCTCCACTCTACAGTCCTTACTCCCTTCCTACCTTTTGATTAGGACCCTTCCCTTTTGTTTCCCTTATTTATTTTATTTTTGTATTCAATTATCTTGTTTCTTTATGCTACTTGCATGCATGAGCCTAGTGGTGATATTATTATTATTATTATCTAAAAAAAATAAATTGCTTTGTTTACTGTACCCCAATCTACAATAAAATATGTTTTAAGCTGTAGTAAAATTATCTTTGTATCCTTTGGTCCAAAGAAATTAAGCGTTTTGGGTGGGGTGTTGATATTTTTTTTTTTTACAGTAAAAATATTATTTTGCCCCTAAAAATAATAAAATAAAAAATTGTTGACCAAAAACTTTCATAACTTTGCATAAGCTTCTTAAAAGTAAAAATACACATTTTCTCCTTGTTTAGATTTTTGAATTTCAATGTACAGTGCAATTATATCTTTAACCTTGAAAGAGACAAAACATAAGCTTAACATTTTGGGGTATTTTGTTTTTACTTTCGTATGGGTATTTTGTGTAATTGTCGGGTTGTGGGGGTATTTTGGTATTTCACATTTTTCTCAAATCTTTTAATGCCTAAAGTTGTTGGAGCGTGCTTAACACGTGAGTGGCATCCGTGTTATTCAAACGACGCGTGTGATGTCAACCAATGGACCTAATTGGCCTTTCATCATTTTCCTATATGCGTCATCGTGTCCTCTTTCATTTGGAGTGGCTCGTGGCAGCTGACGGTGGTTGGATTGTTGCTAGTGGTCTTTTGAATTTCCCCCCTTCTTTTCTCTCTCCTGATAGGTAATATACACCGTTGTCCTCTTTGTTTCTTACTTTTCAATTTCAGTCCTCATTCTATTAGTTTCTTATTTCGTTTATTTTCCATTTATAGAAGTTTTTATTCTTTTCAATTTAGTCCTTCAATTGTAATTTCTCATATTTTGATTTTTCATTTCAATCCTTATTTTTTAAAATTTTTAATTTTTTCATTGACACTTTTGTTGAAGTTTTTTTTCTTTCAATTTCATCCTTCAATCAAGTTTTATGTTGCTTTATTTTTTTTAGTTTGACCATCATTCTTTTGATTTTTTTTCCTTTTATTAAAGCTAGTTTTTAATTCAATTAAACCCTCCAATTGAAAATTTTTATTCCTTTAATTAATTTTTTTTCTCACCCTCATTTTTTTTTCCTTTTATGTAATAAATTTTTTTTTTCTAATTTCATCTTTCGATATTTAATTTGTTTGGAATTCAGCTTCTACATTAATTTTTTTTTAATATTGGTTCTGTGATTATCTTCAAGTTTTTTTATGGTTTTATCTCGGTCTCATGAACTAGGTCACGTTTTTGCATGTCATTTTTTAATATAAGTATTTTCAATTTTCATGTTCCTATTTTATTTTTCAAGTTATTATTTTAATTGATCTATAATTTTTTTTTATACAAATGAAGTTTATTTTTTAAAATAAGAAATATTCATTTTAAAATTATATTGTTGATGCATTCGGCCTTGCGTAATACTTTTTATGACGTGAGTTCATTCAGTCAGTTTCATTTGTGTTTATTTTTAAGTCATAGATTTTTTAGGGTGTAGATTTATCTTTCATTTATTTAAATATACCGTGTGATCTTGTTTGTATAGGCTTTTTAATTTATACTTTGAACTTTTTATGTAAAAACATATTGACGCAACCTGCATACCCAATATTTTAAAAAAAAAATTATAACCTGCGGTGAAGTGCAAGTTAAATAGCTAGAACATAAAGCTAAAACGTGTGGTGTTTTTACTATTCATAAAAACATTGTTCACACTCTCACATTTTACCATGGATTACAATAGTGCAAATTTTGAAAGTTTTCAATTTGATCCTTTGATTGTTTTTGCACAATTGAGCCTTTTTGAGACCAAATTAGAGCCTAATTACAGGTTTTTCTGTAAGAGAGTGTTGAATTGAAAGAAAGGGGACTAAAGTGAAAAAAAAACAGGTAATATAGGTGGTGGAATGAAATTTTTTATCAAAAATTCATTTGAAAACCCAATCTTTCTTAGCTATTAGGTGACTGATTACTTGGATTTTACAAAATTGGTTAGGAAATTTGTTTTTTGATACCGAACTTTATTTTACTTATTTTCAGTTCTTTTTTGGTTGGAGAGAAAGGATGTCGCCAGATTTTGACATAGAGAGAGAAAGTGTCCGTTGGTGAGGAATTCAACCATTAAAACGGTTATTTTTTTGTGTCAAATGGTTCCATATGATGAGGGGAGTTAAGATTATGTATTTTTTTACCTTGAAAATACCTAAAAATTGGTTAGGAACTTTGTTTTTTGGTACCGAACTTTATTTTACTTATTTTCAGTTCTTTTTTGGTTGGAGAGAAAGGATGTCGCCGGATTTTGACATAGAAAGAGAAAGTGTCCGTTGGTGAGGAATTCAGCCATTAAAACGGTTATTTTTTTGTGTCAAATGGTTCCATATGATGAGGAGAGTTAAGATTATGTATTTTTTTACCTTGAAAATACCTAAAAATCATATGTGAGATTAGGAATTGTGTTTTATTTCGGGTTTTAGGGTTGTTTTTATGTTTTTTGTTGTTATAGATTGATTTAAAAGAGTCTCTAAGGTGTTTCCTAAGTGTTTTAAGTCAAAAATAGATTGAAAATGAGTTTTTAGCTGAAAAAATGACCTTATTTTTCTGGCCATTATAGTGGCCGGATTCTAGGGATGAACATATGATGCATCATTTCTTTTTTTTTTTTCTGATGCATAAGACGGACGACGTATCGTCCACCCTATTAAACTTAAAAACATTATAGGGCCGCATATGGGTCGTTGCTTAATTGGGTTAGACATTGCATGCCTAAATTTAAAAAAAATTGATTTTTTTTAAAATAATGCATTAGTTGAATTTTTTTCAAATAAATTTTGGGTTTATTTTTTAATTAATCTGTGATGATTTTTTTTAATGATATTGAGTAGTTCGAATTGCATAAGGAAGGGTGAACCTTACTGAGGTCAGCTAATGCATCAAACTACTCAGGGGTTCTTTTTGAATTGCATAAGTGACCATTGAACCTTATTGAGCCCAGTTCCCCTGTACTATGGGAATGGTGCCTGAGCTAACTTGCATAAGCGATTTCTCAAGCGGTATCCAGTAACTCAATGGTTGCTTGGTATGAATAGGGGATTCATGTGGCGGGGTGGGACTTCAACTTTTAGAGGAGATCCCACCTGTTTCTCCTTCCTTCATACTTAGGCGTGACGATAAATAAAGATGGGGAGTGGTGACCCTTAGAAAACTTTATTTAAGCTTCACACGTTATACCCAAACTCAACATAGACTCCAAACGATATAAATATAGGTCAAGGGGCCAATTGGAAGCTTTTAGCTCTCGATTGGTAAGCTATTAGAGCATCTCTAATAGGTGTGCTAAATGGAAAGCTAAATATTAAAAAATATTATTTTAGCTTTTTTATGTTTATTTTGCACACTCCAAAGGAAGTGCTAAACAAAATGCTAAAATGCATTTTCTCTTTCACAAATGTTATTCCTACATATCTCTTAAAAGAGCCAAAACCAACAAAGTGGGGCCACTAAAAAAATAAACCAATTAAATGTAGCCATGTGGAAAAAAAAACATCAAATTTATTAAGAACTAATAAAACACTTGTTTCTTTCACTCCAATATAAATGACTCTTCAAATGACTTTTTTTCCATTGGAGTAGATACGATAAATAAAACCATATTTATATTATTCAAAATGCTATTTTAAAAATTTAGCTTTTCAAAATAACATTTTACATTAGAGATGCTCTTAGTGAGAAAGCAGATTAGCTACAGTAGCAACAGAGAAAGAAGCCCTTCGGGAGCTTAGCATTAGGACCTCCAATAGCTGAAGAGTTGAGTTCCTTCTATATAGATGCAATTTCGTTTATTAGTTGCTTTAGTTAGGTTGTCTGTAACTCCAAACTGAGTTCATTATGTATGTTGTCCCTTATCAATACCACCCCATCAATGACATGACTTGATTGTTCCCTTTTGTTTCCAGGCACATGCGCTGGATGCGGACGTCGAATGTCCTCACCGATCAACCGCTCATGAATGTTGTGTTTATTTTGTAAAGATATAGGTATGATTCTTGTGATTTTTTAAATTTATATATATTAATTTTTTTTAATATTGATTTTTATAAGATTTTTTTTTCAATGTGCATCCTTGCATTTGTTTTTGTTTTTATTCAATAAATTTTATGTGTCTCGGTTTCTATTACAAATTTTATATGTTTTTCTATTATAAATTTATTTTGAAAGAAAAATTCATTAAACATAACATGGTAAATTACCTATGTTGCGATGTTAAATATTTTGATCTTCATTTATCTCTTAATTTTTTAAAACATCTCAGTATTAGATTGATGTTTTATTTTATGATTGTATATTTTTTTTATCATGTGGTTAAGTAAAAAAAAATTTTGAAAAAAATTATAATCTCACTGGAGTCCATAACCCGGTTGACAGATTTGGTGTATTAGTTCGAGTTACCCGATTCATAAGTTTGGGGAGTTCACCCATTAACCAAATATTTTTTTTTGGTTTTTGGTTTGTTAATTATTTTAATTTTTTTTATTTTATCCTTAAATATTGAATTGATTAGAAAATAAACTGCATGATTTGTTTTTTGCTTTCTTTAGAGTTATCATTGTTTCAAATAAGTTTTTATTTTTAAATTGGTCCTCAATTTTGTAATCATTTAATATAAAAAATAAATTATTAAACTCAATGAAGTACATGACATAGTTTACTTAGGAATTGAAATTGATCTGTCATTATCTTAATAGTTTTTTGAAAAAAGTTATTATCTTGAAATTTTATTAAAAACTAAGTCGTGTTTTCACTGGTAATTAAAATTGCATTTTGATTTATGAAATCAATTAATTTAATTCGAATAAACTCCCGTATGATTTCGTTTGAAACTCAAGTTAGACAAAGAATTAGGTTATGAGATTTTAAAATTCATCTGTTAAGTTAGAATTAATAACACAAAAAAAAATTACCACACTCTTAACCATCTTTTTACATTTTAAAACACTATAACACTCTTAACAATTTTTTTACATTTTAAAAATTTAATCACGCTATAAAATTACAATCTTTGGATGATTAAGAGTTTGATAAATCAATTACCACGTCATAAATCTTTTAAGCCGCTGTTGCATTAAATATATTTTATTTTATTTTATTTTATTTTTATAAAAATACCATACAATGCATTAACAAATATTAATTTTTCTTATATCTAAATTTTTACCCTAAGTTTAAAAAATAAAATTAAATAATTTTTAAAATTATAGTCAAATAAAAAATATCTCAAAACACACAACTAGATACCAAACGGAGTCTGTCCGAATCCAACCACAAACATCACCATTACTCTGCTTGTCAATTTCACAGTTCCCATTTCCATTTCCTTACCTTAAAATAATAAAATCAAATCAACTCACACTTTTCTTCTCTCCTTTTCTTGTCTTTTAACAATTTGATAATCTTTCCCCCAAAAAAAAAAAAAAAAATGATTCTCTCTTCTTGTTCTTCTTCTGCTACGGTATTCACCATCTCATCCTCTTCCTCTACTACTAAAACCAGGAGATATATTGCTAAAACCCCACGAAGCCCTTTTCTTTTCAAACGCAACTACAACCCCGCTTCACTTCCATTCCCTCCTTCCACAAGGAGGTATTATTTTGTTGTTAATCAACTACAATAATCATCAAATTCTTCATCTTTATTTACCTTACTAATAAAATTTTTTTATCTTTTCTAGTACAAAGTTTTGTAGAGTTCAAGCAACTGTATTAAAGGAAAATGAAGATGAGAAAGTTGTTGTAGAGGAATCATTTAGACCCAGCACTCTCACTCATGGCCCGGAGGCCTCACCACAACCTTCATCCCCTACTGAATTAGACAAGTGGGTTGTCAAGCTTGAACAATCTGTCAATATCTTTCTCACTGTAAGATTTCCTGAATTTGTTTCCATATTACAAGGGCTTCTAGTTTGTTCTTGGCATAATTTATTTAATTGTTCCCATTTTTATTTCTAGTTTTTTTTTTAATTATTATTATTATAGGAGAAAACACTTGGGGCTGTAGTATCAAGTATGTATTTGACTGTTGTTTTCGTTTCTTGATTTCTTTTATGTCAGGATTCGGTGGTAACGATTCTTGATGCACTGTATCATGGCCGTGATTATGCTAGGTTCTATGTTTTGGAAACTATTGCTAGAGTTCCTTATTTTGGCGAGTACTGCTCATATTTATTGATTTCTCTTTCAATTTTAATTAAACCCATCAATGGTTTAGTAGTTTGCTAAACAAGTTTATGTTCTTAAATGTTAGAACTGAGGTTATTGATGGGTTAGAATTTGGATGGTCATGCTAGTTACTGATAAAATGATCTTTTTGATGTGGTCTACTTTCGACAAGAGAGAATTTGACTCCCCATTGATTCATATAGACATCATACTTCACTTCCAAAATGCAATAAGAAATCATTGCAGTTCATCAAAATTGAATTTGCTGACTTGGTTTTGAGGTTTATTGAGTTGCTCTCTTTATGCTATAGATATATTGAATTTGATGGTAATTGCCAATTTCTGAACTATGGCAGCCTTTATATCTGTTCTTCATTTGTATGAGAGTTTTGGGTGGTGGAGAAGATCTGATTATATCAAAGTGCATTTTGCTGAGAGCTGGAATGAAATGCATCACTTGCTTATTATGGAAGTAAGTAGTTTTCATAGTTTTACTGGTTACATGTTTCTTTTATCGATTCTGTTAGGAGGACATTTTTTCTTTTTTTCTGTTGGTCATGGTCTCAAGTTCACTAAATGTTGTTATTTTCAAACCCTTCACTGTTTCAGTTTGTGATTCCTTCCATGGGATGGCATTTGAATAATGAATGGTCTGTAAATTTAATATAGATAAAGTAAAGTTAGCATGAGAATAGTCTATAGTAAATTGAAGAAGAAAATAGAAACTGCTCCTTTTCCAATGAAGATTGGTTGTAAATACAGAATACACAAACTCAACCAATGGCACGCTCATGAGTCATAACCATGCATGTGCAAGTACAAACCTTTGCAGGTCCAATCTATTTATATGCGGTACAGTGGCTCTAAGTAAAAAAATACCATACCAAAATTCTCATGATTCTGATGGCCTTGTAATTTGGTTGCAGGAATTGGGTGGCAATTCTTGGTGGTTTGACCGCTTTCTTGCTCAGCACATGGCATTTTTTTATTACATCATGACAGTCTTAATGTATGCATTAAGCCCAAGAATGGCATGTAAGTACTTGCATCTGGATTTTGCTGGTTATGAACTGTCTTGCATTATAACATCCCACTCATTCGATCCTCTTGAGTCATGAGAGATTAAATGATATGAGAGTTTATCATTTAATGAGAACATAACTGAAAAAAATGAACCAGGTGTTCCTGTATAAAATTTTCAATTCTGACATATTTTTGGAACTCTTGCAACCATTATTTGAATTCATAGAGCTCAAAAAAGTCCCATATTTGTTGATTTCTATTGTTTTGGATTTTTTTAGTTTGGAAGAGGATAAACTTCATTTGCTTTATAGCTACTTTTATTTTTTTTTTCTTTTTTACTGTTTTTCTTTATGTTGCTTCAAGCCCACTGGAAAAGCACCTTAAATAAATCATCTTGTAGACAAAATAATTGCTGAATAAGCCCACCCTCAGTCGTTTATCTCAGATTGGTGAGTAATGGGTTGTTTAGGACTCGAACCCTGAACTAGTTAGATGGGGGAGCAGAGAATTTATATGTCAAAAAAACTTGATACTTATTTCAAAATTTCTGATTTTGGTAACTTTAATTTACTTGTATTGCTTTATTCCCATAGGAAAAACTCCCAAAATAAATTGTCTAATAGACAATTCCATTGCAGAATAACCCACAAGTCATTTATCTCAAAATGGTGATTTTGATAAATTCATTTTGATCATTTTTTCAGATCACTTCTCTGAATGTGTTGAGAACCATGCATTTGAAACTTATGACAAATTTATCAAGGCACAAGGAGGTATGCTTTGACTTTCATATGTTCGTAGATGATATTAGAGTAGTTTCTTGCACATCCATCATCTGCGAGTATAAATATTGAGAAAAAAAACATTTTGTCATTATCTTGCTCTCACCTTTTGCTGGTCAGTTGGCCACTATCACTTCATTTGTTCGTCTTGTACATGTTTCCTTTTCTTATTTTTTGAGAGGAATTATGTGAATAGTGTTGCCTAACCTGTAAGATGACCTTTTATGTGAATAGTGTAATATGATCAATCACTTGGGAGTTATGACACCTCTGGATGCTATTAATCCATGGGTTGATGATACTTAAAAACCTTTATATCTATGCAAATGCATTCAGGCCATGGGGCACCCCAAAATCTATCAGCATGCAGAACAGTTTGATGAAGGATCTCTATCATATGCTTAACATTATAGAATATAGATTCTATTTCTTCCAAAATCAATGGACTTATTCTGAGTTATTCTGGTTGCTTTGCTTCGTTGTAGAGGATTTGAGAAAAATGCCTGCACCTGAGGTTGCTGTAAAATATTACACTGAGGGTGATTTGTACTTGTTTGGTAAGTTTTTATGTAACAAACTACAGTTGCATCATATATGATGTGAGAGCATGGCATAACAACTCTATTATGATCCCTTCCAGATGAATTTCAAACTTCCAGAGCTCCCCATTCTCGTAGGCCAAAAATAGGTAAAATAAATTTCAAGTCTTTTTTCGACAAATTTTATTTTAAAGAGGATTTTTTTTTTGTGTGTGTGTTTGGGGGGGGGGGGGGGGGGGGGGTGGGGGTGTGGAATTTAAATTTAAGTATATAAAAAAAAAAATTTTTTTATGGGTTTTTAAAATTTTAGTTTTCTTTCCAGAGAATTTGTATGATGTATTTCTGAACATCAGAGATGATGAGGCTGAACATTGTAAGACCATGGGGACCTGCCAAACTCATGGAAATCTCCGCTCTCCACATTCATATCCAGAGGATGCTTTCGAAGATGATATTGGCAGTGAGCTTCGTCAAGCAGATTGTGGAGGTGTTGCTGATTGTTTAGAGAAATCTGTAGCATCTCCTCCGTCAAAGCAAAAGCAAAATATTTGAGGAATGGAGAACAAGGAAACAGTATACACTTCAGGTGATGAATGGTGAGAAATTGTATACACAAACATAACAAAGTTACAAATTATACAGGCCGTTAAGAGTTATATATGAAAATTCAATACCCCTTAAAGTTGCGTTTTTAAAGTAGTTTCCTGGATAACAGAGTTGCCCACTTGATATGGTCCCCTGTTATTGCAACTGCCTAGAAGGCATAGACTGTGATAGAATTTAAATCCAAAAACCTGGCTCTAGTGCTTTTCCCGGATCCCTGTTGGATTGACTGGAACACTGAACATTTAAAGCTTCTCGACGGTCACAGGTCAAGTAAACCGAGCCTGTGCAACCATCTCTTTAAGATCAAATGGACACAGCAAGCCTGGTATCTTCAACACAGGAATACCAATGCTGTCACAAAAACGTCATTTTGCTTATTGCTTGGTCTGGGTGGGGCTCACGGGCATGCGCAAAATTTTGTTGCCAATAAAGCAAATCGACAGTCAGAAATGAAACAAGAGTTCCTGTAGAACAATTTATGTGATGACAGCTTGTCTTACTGGTCACTCAACGAGTTGATTTCTATTGTGGCAAAGGAAAAGAACCAAGGGGAATGCTTATATCAATGGTGTGTGTTTAAGATTGTTCAAGGACACTAAAAAAAACCCAACAACACTCTAATTGATCACAACTTGCAAGTCCACTTACAATAATCAAATGAAACTAGACTAGAGTGGAGTGGAGGAATACATGAGAACAGTAGCAGAAATAAATCAAGACAAGAAGATTAACAGAAGACAAGTAGGATCCACTGCTTGATAATAGACAAGCTAAATTTAATCTTATTGACAAGAAAGCATGTATCACTTTTTTTTTAAAATTAAAAAAAAAAGAAGAAGAAGAAGAAGAAGAAGAAGAAAGAATGAACCAGGGTCAACCACGTCGTTTTGATATGAAACTTCTCTACGTTTTGAGACCAAAACAATCCCCCGCCCAACGTGGGCAGTTTGCACCCTCACAAAGCAATTCTTTACTCTCTCTAGTTAGCTAACAGCCACCTTTTCTTTTTCTTCCTTCACCACAAAAGAAGGGCAAAGCATTCACACCCTTCAACAACTCCTCCTCCTCCACATGATCACATCACTCACTCACACCCACCACACAAAAAAAAACAAACAAACATGGGTGGAGAGAGCTCTATGGGGGCACTTGTCCCCTCTGTGAATTCTGAGGCAACAACCTCCAAAATGCAACCACCAACGGAGGAGTTAGACAAGGATATGCTCTGTCCTATTTGCATGCAGATCATTAAGGATGCTTTTCTCACTTCCTGTGGACATAGCTTCTGTTACCTGTGTATTACTACTCATTTAAGAAACAAGAATGATTGTCCTTGTTGTTCTCATTACCTCACCAACAACCATATCTTTCCTAATTTTTTGCTCAATAAGGTTTGTTCTTTCTTTCATTCTTTCTCATCTTTGCCAAATTTTATTTTTATTTTGTAATTTTCTGCTTGATATGATAGTTTTAAATGTTTAGAAAACTAAGCTTTTGCGTCCACAATTGTGAAGCTAGCTTATTTACAGCTTTATAAGTATTGAATGATGTAGTTATTGGAGAGAACTTATGCTCGTCAAGCAGCCAAGAATGCATCACCTTACGAACACCTTCGCCAGGCATTACAGCAGGTCTCTTGTTGTAGTTTTGATGGTTAATTGGGATTCAATATTATCTACTTGGATAAATTGTTGGCCACGTCTTCTTGCTCTTTTGATTTTCTCTTTATTTTTTAATGATTTTCTTGGGATTCTTAGACAGGGTTGTGAAGTCTCAGTTAAAGAGCTAGATGGCCTATTGACCCTCCTTGCAGAGAAGAAGAGAAAGATGGAGCAAGAAGAAGCAGAAAGAAATATGCGGATTTTGCTTGACTTCTTGTGCTACCTCAGGAAGCAAAAGCTTGATGAGCTCAATGAGGTTCCTGAATTTTTATGGCTTTAGGCTAATTTGTAATCTGATTTTTCTTGTAGTCGAGAAATTTTTGTAGGCAGTGCTACATTTCTATAATTAGAAACTTAAAATCATATGCATTTGGTACAAGAGAATATCAAACTACATTGATTGTGTCTCATATTTCTTTTCGGTACTAGTTTGATTGCTTACTGGTGTTTGATTAATCTGCAGTTGATAGTCATTTGTGCCCTTTTCAGATTCAAACAGACCTGCAGTACATTAAGGAGGACATAAATGCTGTAGAGAGGCAAAGGATAGAGTTATGCAGGGCAAAGGACAGATGCTCACTAAAACTTAGGATGTTTGCTGATGATCCGAATTCTCAGTTTGTTACTCAATCAGGACCAGTTGCATCTAAAAAGAAATGGGCCCAAGCACAGGTAAGTGATCTTTTGAACTTGCATATGTGCTAGTCTCTTCATGTTTTTAGTGGTTGTGTGATTGCATAAGGGTTTCCCATTTGTTCTTAACACTTGGTTGGCCAAAATAATAACCGTCCCAACCTCCCGGGCTTGCAGCAGACTTGGATCATATCATTGAATTTCTTGCAATAGTAGCTATGCTGTTTAATTTGATTGGATATCCAAATAGGTCCTTATTCATCTTCTCTCGTTACAGTTCAATGATTTGCAAGAATGTTACTTGCAAAAGCGGCGAAATTGGGTTAGACAAGCATATAAAGAGGAAGAAAAGGATACAGATATTATGAATAGAGAAGGATATAATCCAGGTCTTGAGGATTTCCAATCTGTGCTGACCAACTTTACTCGATACAGGTGGATGGATTTCTAAGTGTTGATCCTTTGTTTTACTTGCAATTTGAAAACTGCTTTTGTCACTTATACTTCTGGTTGGTTGTTGTTTAAGTCGATTGAGGGCCGTTGCTGAACTGAGACATGGTGACCTTTTCCACTCTGCTAATATTGTGTCTAGGTTAGCTGGAATTTCTACCACTCTCTTAATTTCACATGTTTTCTGCTTTGCTCATAAAGTTTACATTTCCCATGGTTTTTCTTTTCCAACTTTTATATATACAGTCAAATATCTTAATCATTGTAAAATCACATTATGCTGCAGCATAGAATTTGATCGTGATGATGAACTGTTTGCTACTGCTGGAGTTTCTAGGCGCATTAAGATTTTTGAGTTTTCCTCGGTAAGTGTGAGAAAGAGGGTTATAGAATTGAGTCGTGAAGTTCATTCTTCTTCAAGTTTGTAGACCAGTGAAAATTTATGGACTCGAACTCTTGTCATTCAACCTTTGTGATGTGGCTAAGATGTTATTGAGGATGTGTATAATATTACAGAATGCAAGTATGCTGTAACCTAGCCAGCATTTTACAAGTTTGTTGTTGTGTAATGAGATTTTTTGTTTCATTTCTTTCTAGGTGATGAACGAACCGGCAGATGTGCATTGTCCTGTTGTGGAAATGTCCACGCGATCTAAACTTAGTTGCTTAAGTTGGAACAAGTATACGAAAAATCATATTGCTAGCAGTGATTATGAGGGTATAGTAACTGTTTGGGATGTAACTACTCGCCAGGTACATCATGATACTTCATTTTTGTTGTTCCGCCATATATGCTCATGATAGGCTGGCACCAGTGAAGGAAACTCTGGATATAGTCCTACGCTTTAATGTTCTTATATGAAATCGATGTTGTTATCAGGCCTGAGACCTGCAAAGCTGGAATGCAAATTTATGATTTTTCCGTTGCTCTGTAAAATGGCCTTAAAGTTCCATAAACCTGTCATTTCCCTATTTTTGTTTTTTGGATCGAGGTGCTAAATTACACTTAACAAAGCCTCTTCCCACCAGAGCATAATGGAATACGAGGAGCATGAAAAGCGAGCTTGGAGTGTTGATTTTTCACGGACTGAACCTTCAATGCTTGTATCTGGCAGTGATGACTGCAAGGTATTATTGAAGTGATCCAGAAACTATTTTTCTTGTTGGTTATAGACTGAAGACTGGTTTCATTATGCATCCCTGCTGCTTAGATATGATTCTATGTTGAACAGGTCAAAATTTGGTGCACACAGCAAGAAGCAAGTGTTCTTAACATTGATATGAAGGCAAACATTTGTTCTGTCAAGTATAATCCTGGATCCAGCATTCATGTGGCGGTATGTCTCTGTAAGATTCTCGCTAAATGATTCGTGTTCCTTATGATTTTTTCTAGCACAAAATGAAAATCTTATGCCTGAATTTTTTCCTTTGAAAGCCCATGGCCTAGAAAGATCCACTAATATCATATTTTCCATTAAAATAAAAGCAAAGAAATAAAACTCCTTTTTTTTCTTTTCTAATTAGAGAGCAAGCAAGAAACTTTCCAGCGCCTTTTCAATCATCCAGTTTATGTTGAAAATCTAACTGGATGGAACACATTAGATATTCTTCTGAATGAATTCATGCTTAAGAGAAATGACACTTGATATTCTGCAGGTGGGATCTGCTGATCATCATATTCACTACTATGACTTGAGAAACATTAGCCAACCGCTTTATGTATTTAGTGGGCATCGGAAAGCTGTTTCATATGTGAAATTCCTGTCTAGCAACGAACTGGCTTCTGCATCTACGGACAGCACATTGCGCTTATGGGATGTAAAGGATAATTTAGCAGTAAGTTATGATGGTACTTTCCAAGAAAGAAAATACAGTCCTCTGAACAAAGCAGTAGTTTCATTGCTTTCTATGGAAATGTGCTTGCATCTGTGTTGTACTATTTTCCATTTCTCTCCATGGCGCTTTGATCTTGAACCTATTTCAACTAACTTCCAGATTTCCATGATCCTTTTATTTTTTCAGTTGCGGACATTTAGAGGCCATACAAATGAGAAGAATTTTGTGGGTCTCACAGTGAACAGCGAATACATTGCTTGCGGCAGCGAAACAAACGAAGTGTTTGTGTATCACAGGGTTAGAAAACATTTGAATTGGTTTCTCTGGCATAAAAAAAAATCCTTTAATAACACAGTTTTGCCAACAATTGCAGGCTATCTCTAAACCCGCAGCTTGGCATAGATTTAGTACGGATTTGGAGAACGGTACTGAGGATGATGCTGGATCGTATTTCATTAGCGCTGTGTGTTGGAAGAGTGATAGCCCTACAATGCTAACCGCAAATAGTCAAGGAACCATTAAAGTGCTTGTTCTTGCTGAATGAATGATCTAACTCTTTAAATCCTACTCAACATTGACTTCTGTATCCAGATGGAGAATGCGTTTTACTGTACAAATTAACTGGCAAGTAACATGCCTATCACTAGGCATGAAATTGGCAGGGATTAGGAGAGTGTGCATTCCCACCTACGAAGAAGCCTTCAGTTGTGTTTGCAATATCATTTTTTCTTGCCACTCCAATAATATACATGTCAGAAAACTCACTTCTTTCAGCTCAGTTGCCAGAATTTCCTTTGAACAGTTCTATTCAGGTCTTGGCACTTTGGGGAACAAACTTTAATGGGAACTTGCCATGCTCAATTAGCAATCTCAAATCCTTGAGAATCTAAGACCTGAGTGGCTGCAAATTTTGTGGAGTTATCCCATCATTACTTGCAAACCTTACTTGGTGAGATTGGAAGGACATTTATTTTTGTGTTTTAAAAGTGTTTTTACATATTTTTTTTATTTTGAATTAATTTTTTTAATATTTTCATATCGATTTAATATGCTAATATTAAAAATAATTTTCTTTTAAAGCACAAAACAGTTCCACCAACAAAATTCAACTTCATGTTCCCAGCTGCATATGGAAAACAACTCTCCAAACCTTAGATTTGTCCCACAATCCAATTGATGTTTTTCCTAAAGCTCTTCCTTTTACCATGCTAAACAGCACAAACTCTTCTTCTCCCGTGCTGCAGCTGTTGACAATATCTTGCTGTGACTTAAATAGCTTTCCAGATTTTAGAAAAAATCAGAAGCGTTATCTCGACCTTTGAGGAAACAAACTGAGTGCTCAAATACCCAACTGGATATGGAATTTGAGTGTATTATATCTTAACCTTTAGGAAAACTCCCTAGATTTTTTGAACCAAACTTCACCAGTCATTCCAGTTAATTCCTTAGAAACTCTTGATCTTAATGCTAATCTATTGCATGGTTCATTCCCTAAACCTATGTGCAATTGCAGTCAACTCTCTTTTCTTGAATGTCTTATAACCACTTTAGTAGTCAAATCCCGGATTGTTTGGGCAATATTCCATACCTCAGGGTGCTGTCTTTACGAGGAAATAACCTCAATAGCATGCCGGATCTTGCATTAGAAAGAAGTTTGCAGTCACTCAAAATTAATCCACGGCGATAAACTGAAAGGTTAATTGCCAATATCCTCAGCCAATTGTTTCAAGCTGGAGGTTTTGGACCTTGGACACTACATGATACGTGACATATTTCCATTCTGGTCGTGGCTGCCACCTGCATTGAAGATTCTTTTGCTGCGAGATATTAAATTTTATGGTTGAATTTGACTTTTTTCGGTAATGTGAATATTTTTCCAAACTTGCATGATAAACTCAAATTTAACGGATTTAAAAAATTTTAAAATTTTATTTTTGGCTCAGTTAAAAAAAAAATTTAAGTCTCTTGAACTTATCCAAGAAAATAACTCTTTTTCTTGGACTCGACGTAGAAAATAATTCTTCTCTCTTCAGCATGACAAAGAGAATGACGCCATCTTTTTTGGGCATGACCAAGAAAATGACCCTTCTTTTTTAGACCCGGCCATGAGAATGACCTTTTTTCTTAGGGTTTAGCCAAGAAAATGACCTATCTCTTTTGAGCTCCACCAAGAAAATGAACCAATATACCTGGGTTCAGTCATGTGCCGAGCCTAGAACAATAAGAGTCTAACAAGTTATCAGACCCAATATAGTTGGGTTCAGCCAAAGGACAAGCCCAGCTTCCCTTGACATAGTCGAGGGACAAACCCAGCTGTCTTGGACTTGATCAAGAAAAGAGCTTAGCTGTCTTGGGCTCGACCAAGAAAAAAACCCAGCTCCTTTTAGCACGACCAAAAAAAAGACCTACCTTTCTCGAGCTTAGTTTAGTGGTAGAGCTCTTGGATATAGTCTAAGGAAAAAGCCCAGTCTTCATGGGCTCAACTATTTTTTATATCTTGCTTTCCCTACATCTCTAGATATATATATATATAAAAAAAATCTTCCAATGGCCTACCATATCTATCCCTCATTAAATGTTATTATTATAAGATGACACTTTAGTTTTTTCTCTTTATAAAAAGATAAGACTTATGAGTTATAAATATTCTTATAAATCCTTCAATTTCTAAATTTACAAACTTTTTATTCTTAATATTTTTAGCATATATATTTTCAGAATATATTTCTCTAAAATATTATTGTATTTTTTTCTTTAAAAAGATATTTACTTAAACATATAAAAGCTTTCAAATCTACAAAAGAAGATCTTCTACAGGTACTGGTCATTAGTTATATTAACCTATCAGGCATCAGATACAAACTATCAACCACATTGATTAAAAAAATAAATTAAATTACTATAATCAAAAGATTAAATACTATTAAAAACATCAAATATCATGTTCCTCGAACATATTGAATTTTGGGATATTATCACACGCTATGGACCTATCTTCCAATGAAATTACGGGTGATCTATCAAAGAAAATGTAAAAAGTTTAAAAGTTACGCAAATTTACGGGTGACTATTATGAACAAAGGGTTGGAAATGCATATGGGAAGAATACTGCCGTGTCCACCTGTCTTGGCGTCTCTCAAAACAAATTCCATGGGGAAGTTCCTGAGGAGATAAGAAATCTCAAATAACTGAAAGCCCTCTACTTGTCCCAAACTTCCGTGGTCAAATGCCATCATTAATGATGAACCTAACCAAGGTCGAGTCCTTAGATCTCTCAAAGAACCAACTGTCTGGGGAGATTCCTCGTCAACTTAATTACAAGCCTGACATTCCTTGCTGTAATGAACCTCTCATGTAACCGACTGTGATAATTGTCAAACGCTTCTTATGAAGGGAACCCACAATTACGCGGCCTCTTTTGACAAGGAAATGCATTGTTGATGATCCAATCCCTCCACCAGTACTTGTCAACGACGACGATCCATGGACAAAGTATATGCTTGATTGGAAAATTGTGGTGATGTGGTGTCTGTGGATGCGGACTAGTAATTGGTTTCTCTATGGGATATATAACATTAAGTAAGACGAGGATCAATCAAATGGTTCACTGATATTCAAAAGGAGAGCAAGGAAGCATGGGAGAAGGTTCAGGCAAGGTCGTCAGAGGAGGCCTCGAATTGGAAGGTGATCGGAGTTGGAAAGCAGATATTAATTATCACCAGGTAAACCATGCGTTCTCAAGTAGAAAATTAAAAAAGCTGGCCGTGGTTATTAAATTTGTAAGTTATTTCTGTGAAGAAATATTTTATACAATGAGTGAATTAACTTCTTATGCAGGTGGAAAGCAAGCACTCGTTGAAATTCGACTCTCTCTTCTACAATCATTCATTGATGAAGCAGCTTTTGGAATAGAAGAATTATAAAATTTAGTCTTGGGATCGACAATAATTTGGTACAAAGTTGTGGAAGCCAGGAGCTCTAACATTGGAAATTAAACTCCAAAATAGAGCTTGCTTTTTAGCACGAGGGATGCTTTGATGCTCCATTCTCTACTTTTGGAAAACCACACATTTAGAGCTTTTAAAAAGCTGCAAAGCCTTCAATTAATTGTGGTCCTAGCAAGTGACGATGATTATTATTATTATCAGGATAGGCTTGAAAAATGAAGATGCTGGTAGCCTTGAGATTTCATTGTCAGGAGCTTCCTACTTTCTGGGGAGGCTGATAACCCACGTAGAAAAAAATAATCGTCTCATCTCAATCAATGACTGGAAAATGCTATAAAGGGTGTCTGCCCAATTTGCACCAGGCTTGGCCCGGGATAAAGAATAAAAAGAAGAGTTTCACAGGGAAATCAAGGGATGGAGGGTTTGGTTTTGACCAGATTAAACCTGAGTCGATTAGATCAACAAATCAATCTAGATTTCTGATTAAAACAAATAGGTTTTTTTCTTTTTATGTTTTTTTTTTCAACCCGGACTGGTCCAACCCTAAACCGACATGCGCTTAATGCTTTTTTAACTAGAGATGGGGGGTGGATCAAGAAATTGTCCTAATGTTTTGATAGAATCAAGCATGTCTTTGATTTATAAACCGATAAAACAGATGCTAATAAAGCATGAAGAATAAAACATAGAACACAAGAGCAGATGTCCTCGCCATAAACGCATGCTGACACTCTTATCCTAATAATATGTTATTGTCAGAGATTAAATAATTAATGAATCCTTTCTCTTGCATGGTGAACTATATATATTACATAAGCTAGCAAGTAATCCTCCACCATCACGTCCTCAAATTCATTTCTTTAAGCAGCAGCAGCAGCCGCCACCACCACCACCACCATTAATGGAGGCTCCCATTAACCTCTTTTATCATTCTATTAGTATTGGCGCTGACGTCTTCAGTACTTTTGCATATTTATATATTAAAGACTTGTCTATTAGTTAATAATCCACTTGATCCGTCCATTTTTCTTGATAAAGTCTTATGCATACTTAAGATTATAGCATGAAAATATAGATAATAATAGAAGAGTATTCAGCCCATTTTGCCGATATCTCATACCCTTCTAGACCTGCACCCAAAGCATACCCTGCCGGCCGTTTAGTGCCCTAAGAATAACAGCTAAAAATAGTTTTTTAGTGCCTAGATTTTTAGAAAAAAGCTATTTTGATCCTTATGTTTAATATTGTTTTATAAATATATCCTCAACAGGAAGGTTTTTGGGTTTTATGTTAAATCAAATTGGAGTTATTATGTTAAACTCAATTTATCTTACAGGTTAAGTGCTATCTAATCAAAATCAAAAGCTTTAATTTGAATTAGTTTCATAACTAATGTAGTGTGTAGTAGTGATAATGGTTGTTTTTAAATTGTTTTTTTTAATATATCAAAATAATATAGTTTTTATTTTTTAAAATTTATTTTATGCGTAAAAAATAATCTAAAAATATTTAATTAAAAAAAATCAACAATTTAAGACTCTGTTTGGTTAAGTGGTTGCGTCCACGTTTAGCTGCGTCAATAAATTGCAATGTGTTTGGTTAACAGAGACCATAGTTTTTTATACATGGGTCCCACATAAATATGCGTTCGAAACGCTGGTGTAGCAAAAGCAAGTGGGACTTGCTTTTCGCCGTGGTTGCTGTTCAGAAAACGTTGTTTACAATTAATGTTCATTATCCAAAAAATAATTAGCCCAATCTGTCCTCCTCCACTGTCTCCTCCTCCACTGTGGCTTCCATCGTCCGTCCTCCTCCACTGCTTCGCCTCCTCCACTGTGCTTCCATTGTCTGTCCTCCTCCACAGCTTCAACCTCCACTGTGCTTCCCTCGTCTCATGGATTTGTCCTCCTTCACGCAGCTTCCCTCTCTAAACCTCACACAGAACCATCTTATTTCTGCTGCATTTTCCTCTCTGCAATCTTCCCCTGCTTTCTCCACTCTGCTTCCCTTTGTCATGCCAAGCTCAACTGAGCAAGGTAAGAAAAAAACCAGCAATGTCAACAGTGGAAACTTCAATCTGGACCAGCCAGAGAATGGAGCATACAAGAAAGCTAAAGGCACAAGCTCCTTTAACTCAAGTAAGAAAGAAAGGAACGACGCCCAGACATGTTTGATGATACTCCCAGAC
>Ga0325414_1000445_pt1 | contig 33198 bp, 25 predicted proteins | sample PopdelMetagenome_8_FD_206183 | JGI IMG/M metagenome (GOLD analysis project Ga0325414, IMG submission 206183) | Populus deltoides microbial communities from Bellville, Georgia, United States - Leaf-PdKOR-R3 | ecosystem: Host-associated > Plants > Phyllosphere > Phylloplane/Leaf | place: USA... | reverse complement strand
CAACATTCGGATATGAGTTCGCGCTTGCTTCCATATAAAGGCAAGCTATGCGGTGATTACTTCACACATGTACTGAAAAGCAGCGAAGAAGCTCAAGTTCGCAACTGTGGAAAATTAAGAATATGTGAAGTGTCTGCATCTTTATTTGATGATGAAGAAGAAAAGAAAGGCAATGAAAGGTAGAACCAATTAAAAAGGAACAGAGGGAGAGAGATCAATTATCATATATAATAAGATTAGCTAGAAAAGTTAATGATTTTGGTGGCATGACGCATGGCATACATTTCATCACCGCAGCTCGTCCTTAAAGGTGGATATGTGAAGAAGAAGGTTGTCTCCCACTAACACACTCACTTCAGCTTTTACAGTGACAGATCCACCACTCTGATATAATGCTCTCATGGCCACAGGGGCTAAGAACTCACAAATAATTAATTAGTTATTAAATTTTGAAAAAGGGTTTTTCAAAATTTATCGATCAAGGATGTGATTTGTGCAAGTAATTAACCCATGAAAACACTTCCTTTTACCCCAACCAAAAGGTATGCATTAATGTTCCACTTTATAAGAAAGGCAATATATATGGATGTTGGTTCATAAATATGAAATGCGGCTCACGTGCTCTGGCTAATAGAAAATTCAACATCTAATCAATGCTCCTAATCTTGCTTCTTGCAGATTAGTTTATCATTGTAATCTCATTTGGAACATTTTAGTTTTATCTCCTACCCAACTTTTCCCTTCAAAACAAATAATTGTAATCGAAACCTAACTGGTTTTTAAGATATTTTTGAGTACGAGGATTGATTATATTAAAAAAGATGAAAATCATCGTAAAATATCTAAAATAAATTGCAATGTTATTTTTTTTAATTTATAATAAAAATACATATTATACATAGATGCTAATATTTTTTCTAAACTAAATGTTTGTATTTATTAGAAGTAATAATTCCTGTAATAGTGATTTGGGATTTACTAGTTTAGGAGTTGCAAAACAACATACAAAATAATACACGTTTACGAGTTAAAAATTAACGAAACAAATCACAAATTGTTTTACAAAGAATATATCACATATGGAGAATCAAGGTTAACCTTTAGGAGTTGTTGGAGTGGGTTGGAGCTGTACTAGAGTGGCTGGAATAGTAGAAACAATACCAACACATATTATTCACGCCACCAGCAACGAGCAGTCAACTTTTGAGTGTTGATTCCATGCGCTTGCAGGTCAGGTTGCGCATGGACCCCTCCGCCAACTACTCCTATTCTCCTTCTTGCTTCCTACACCTACGGTGTATATCATCCTCGTTCATGGTGGGAGATCGGAGGCTGCAAAGTTCCGGTTTGTTATTTACGCATTACATGGCAAGCTATAAAAATAAAATGAAAAAACCACAAATTGATTAGCCACCAAGACGATAATCTCTTGTCCAATATATATCATGCTTGTGTTTCGAAATGGAGGAGTCGTGAGGGTCTTACAATACTATGTCCGAGAGGATAAATTCGAATTCTATCCAACGTACCCAAGAAGAAGAAAGAAATCTTCATTTATTTTTTTGCAATTTCTAATTGGGTAAGAAAAAATAAAGAACTATTTAATCTGACGTTCTGTTTCAAAACAAATTGTTGGAAAATGCCATGCATATGTAGTCTAAAGCCAGCATAATTTCATTTCCTGAACTCCAAATTATATTTTAGCTTCGTTTAGCCTAGCCAAGGACAACGTTAATTAAGAATTGTCTTTGACTAGTTGCTAAAATCATAGTTACTGGAGACTTGATATAATTATTAATTTCAGAGCTTGTGGATAAGTCAAGATGTGCGCAAACTAGTTTGGACATTCACGTTAATAATAAAAAAAAAGAATCGTCTTCGACTATAGATGCAAGGAGTAGAGAATTTTTTTATGTATATTTAATGATGCAAAAGTTAAAGATGACAAATTGGGCACAACATGAAATAATGTAAGAATCAAGAAATGTCATCAGAAAACAAATTAACAATGGCAATCGTGGTAGAGCTGGTTAGTGTCTAATGTTGTCTATTATTAAGTAGCACGTTGCCTTGCTTGCCTTGGACGTTCCTTTCCTCTTGTTTTTCTCTCTCTTTCTTTTGGGTTAAAGCACGATCGATCAATCAACTGAAGATTTTGGGATCCGAGGTGCATTAACACTAAAATCTATCAATGATCTACTAATTATGATTATATATTATCACTAATCTTCTCTGCAGCTGGACTAATCAATCAAAGTGGTTGAAAATAAAAGGTGTAAATCAAGTTGTTATAACATGTGCTAAGAGCTACTAACTTGTTTTTTGTTTTTGTTTTTTTCTTTTTTTTTTCTTTCAAATAATAGCACAGGCAGTTAGCCAAAGCTAACGACCATGTAAGTTTTTAGTGACTCTGAAATTTATGAGACTCGAACTGGTAACCTCTAGATAACAAACTTATTACTAATTAATTATAAATGTTCTATATATATCATATTAAATATTACAGATGAAAATGATTATTCACTAATAACATGATCATTAATTTAACTTATATTTAATTTATTCATGTTGCCTATTACTTTTAACTTGTAAGAATTTGGATTTAACAAGAATAGCAGTAACATGTTCCACACATTAGAACTCATATTTATAAGGTTTTAGATACATTAGAACTCACTAATAACATGATCATTAATTTAACCATTACAAGGTCATAAACTTGCATTCTCTAGCTGTTTTTATTTATGTAGATTTTTTTTTTTGGAAAAATGGCAGATTCCTTGTGTATAAAACATTGGGAAAAAAAAAAAAACAATAATAACAATATTAATGAAGAGACAATCACAATTCACAACCACAGGTTTGGCTACACGATAAAAGTGAGTAAAAAAAGAAAGAAAAGATGAAGAGGCACGTTAGCTAATGATGAATAGAGCGGATTTCCACACCCACCCATGGCTGAAAGATAGTCACTCACCAGCTCTCCCTCTTGCCATCTCTACTCTTTCCCCTTTTTTCTCTCTTTCACAGCTTTATACTACTTCAGTACACTACATGCAATGGAATCAAAGATGAAAGAACTAAACTAAACTCCAACAACGAATGAGTCTAGAAGTAAGTGTCTGTCTCTCAAACGTACATTTACATTAAATTATTAGTTTTTGTATGTTTGTTTTGATTAATAATAGGAGGAGGGTTTTGTTTGTGTCCTAAAATTTGTTACCCTTTTCTTGGGGATTGGATGACCAGTTTCAAGATTCTCGTCGTCGTTTTCTACCTTCTTCTCTGCTCTGTGTACTCTTTTGTTTGCTTGCTTTCTTTCTTTCACACTGTTTGAGATAATAATAAAAAAAACTACTACTAATACTAAACAAATGCTTCTCTCCTTACTATGACGCCTAGCTGCAGCCATTTCTGTTTCTGGGCCTCTTTGCTTTCATGTTTTCCCGCTCTCTGTAAAAAGAAAAAAACAGAGCTTGGCTAGGTACTTTTTTTGTATTATTTTCCCTCTCTCAGTGTTTTCCTTTTCTTTCTTAACATGTGATAGCTAGTGAGTTGGTGTATATATGATTTGCTTTTGTTTTTGTAGGTTAATATAATTGATATAGAGAACGTTGGTTCCATTGTTATCTTGTTTTCAAGTGGGGATCAATCCAAAAGATGAACACTAGAGTCCGCACTGCTCTTCAGGCTATGAAAGCTCCTTTAAACCATGATACTAATAAAGTAACCTCCTCCTCCTCCTTCTTCGCTATATGTATTGGAAGATTTTTATCTGAATTGGTTTTTTTTTCTTTCTATTTTTCAAATGGTTTAATATGGGCTTAATTTTACATATCTTTGAAATTTAGTTTTTTCTGTCCACTTAATTTTCAGCCACTTTTTATAAGAAACTGGATTAAAGATAGATAGATAGATAGATAGATAGATAGATAGATAAGCTTCTAGCTCTTACAGACCAGAAAAAGTAAGTGCTTTAGATCCAGCAATCTGCATTGGATTCTTTCACTCATCTCAAGAAAAGAATATATATGGCTTCTTCTTTTGCTTCCTTTCTTTATAAAACTATTTCTCTCTCTTTTACTTCGAGTTTGATTCTTTATTTGTTGTAATTGATACTGAATTTATCAAGAAGGAGAAGATGGAGGCTCAAGGGAGGAGCAGAGCAGTTGGTGGCCATAAATCTGCTATGAATTGGCGTAAAGCAAACAGAGAAAGGAAATTGGCCTTGCTACAAGATGTACTTAAAAATTTTCTCAACAAAACCATTCAATTCTGTTTATTACAATAAGAGCTGAGTTGTTTTAAACTCGAATGTTGCTTTGGTTTCAAAATTTGCAGGTTGATAAGTTGAAAAAGAAACTTAGGCATGAAGAGAATGTTCATAGAGCTTTGGAGAGAGCTTTTACTAGGCCTTTGGGAGCTCTGCCTCGCTTACCTCCTTATCTGCCTCCTTATGTTAGTATAAATTCGCTGTATTCTATCAATTAGATCTCTTTCTATCTATCTACACTCTCTCTAATTTAGTCAAGACAATTAGCCAATCCAATGTTTAATTTTTGTATGTTTTTCTATAAACAGTAATTAATGTGGGTTCTTATTTGGTTTGTTTTAGATCTTAGAGCTACTTGCTGAAGTGGCTGTTCTCGAAGAGGAAGTTGTTCGGCTTGAAGAGCAAGTTGTGAATTTTAGACAAGGACTCTATCAAGAAGCTGTCTACGTCTCCTCCAAGAAGAATGTGGAGTATTCAAAGGATGCAATTGATCAACAACCATCAACTACAAGATCGAAACACGCTAGATCAAAATCACTCTCTCTTAATGAGACCAATTCAGCAACTTTTGCAGCAAGGCCTCAACCTTCTCTTGCTAGGTGCACTTCGAGTAAAAGGCTGTTTTCCACTGACCCCATTATTGAGCGATCAGGGCAGTGTTCTAATAGGCCAGCAAATAGAGGAAAATATGCTTCTGGTAAACCCAATCCTTCTTCATCTCTTGTGGATGATGGACGAGGAAAGGAGAATCGATCTTGTATTAATTATGTAAAGGATAAGCAATCTCCAGATAAGATGATGGCAAAAATCACAACTCCCGTGAAGAGAACTCCAAACAAGCGTGAATCAGAGGAGAAGAGTTTGGAGCCTTCTAAGTTACAGGTACGTAATTACTCACTAATTTTTACACGGAGCCAGCCTTTCATTATATTATGATCTTCGAATCGGTGATCATTTTTGTATTGCCAGCTAGAATGCAGGTTAATAGAGCAGGAAAGAGCACAGGAAAGCACTTCTGCTTACATGAATGATAGAATATGCGAAAATAACATCACACCAAACAAGTTAACTGAGGATATTGTGAAGTGCTTGTCCAGCATTTTCTTGAGGATGAGCACGTTGAAGGACAAAGTAGTTGAATTAGGAACTTTCTCATCTCGAGCGACTTTGACATCTCCTGAAGGTGATAGAGGAAATGAAATTCGAGATCCTTATGGCATGTCTGCACAGTTCAAGATTAGAGATATTGGTTCTTATAAGCATCTTTATGCAATTGAAGCTAGCTCAATTGATCTCAACCGCACGACAAGTGCCTTGTTTTTGCTCCAGAGACTAAAGTAAGTTTTGTACGGCACTTCATTCGAACTTCAAGCAGCTATGGTTTGTATTTACTGTATTTTCAATAATGTTCAGGTTTCTACTAGGGAAGCTTGCCGCTGCAAATTTAGAGGGTCTTACCCATCAGCAGAAGCTTGCTTTCTGGATAAACACTTATAATTCATGCATGATGAATGTAAGATCTGAATGCTAGTCTCTTGTTGTTACCGATGTCGGCTCCATGGGCTTTGTCTTTCTCAAAACAAAAATGATATGCCCAGTATTAAAATACAAACTTGTAAAACATTTATAGAGCCAGAATGTTAATCTTTCAGGCAATTTTGGAGCATGGGATACCCGAGACGCCTGAAATGGTTGTTGCTCTAATGCAAAAGGTAGGATATATTTATAATTCGCTCTATCCATGCACAGTTTCTTCTATTCTTTATGTTGTCTCCATATTATTGATAGTCGTCAGTGCTTTGTCATTTTGTGTATGCTTAAGAGGTCAGAACTAGTACTATATTTCAATACCTAGCAGACTAGCACTGTCGCAGGCATCGGGTGCATCTGTATGCCTAGGCTTTAACTCTCTTAAAGCTGTGTCATGAGTTTCTTGGAATCATTTAAAGTACATGTATGATCTGCTAAATGGTCATTACTTTCAAACACAGTCACTGACCAAGTTTTCTGAGATTCTGTTAACACTAGCTTTCGATGAAAACAAATTTGAGATTGACTTAATTCAAACTATGATTCCCTTAGGCAACAATAACTGTTGGCGGACACTTGCTAAATGCAATTACAATTGAGCATTTCATCTTGAGGCTTCCATATCACTTAAAATTTGTAAGCCGCTTTCCTTGGAACTTCAATGTTCTCTTTATTTGGTAATTTTTAGCATTGAATTGCTAACGGGGTGGTTTTCTTCAATATGATAGACCTGTCCCAAAGCAGTAAAAAATGATGAGATGAAGGCACGCAGCATTTTCGGATTCGAGTGGTCTGAGCCTTTGGTTACTTTTGCACTCTGTTGTGGAAGCTGGTCGTCCCCTGCTGTAAGTTTCTACATAGATGAAGCTCCTTGAATTTGTTGCACAGGCTAGGTCACCTCACCATTTTCGTTTACACTGTTTTCCAAAACTACCAGGAAGTGCATCATTATCAAAAAAAAAATTAAAAAATCTTTGATGATGCAATCCAAATATTACTTGTAGACGTTCTAATGTTGATCTCTACAAAAATGCAGGTAAGAGTTTACACAGCCTCTCGAGTTGAAGAAGAGCTAGAAGTAGCAAAGCGAGACTATTTACAAGCGACAGTTGGGATTTCAAGAACGAACAAGTTAATAATTCCAAAGCTGTTGGACTGGTATCTACTAGATTTTGCGAAAGACATGGAATCTTTACTTGATTGGATATGCCTGCAGCTACCGAATGAACTCAGGAATGAAGCAGTTAAATACCTTGAGAGAAGGGGAAGAGATCCCCTTTCGCAGATAGTACAAGTAATGCCGTATGATTTTAGTTTCAGGTTGCTCTTACATCGGTGAAATATTCTCCCCATTTTTATACTTGATCCTTCCTAGATCCTGGCCTGCTATCAACTTTGGGATGGTACAGGGATATTACAGACATGGTAAAAGTACATGTATATGTAAACAACATGGGCTTTGGTTGTGCTGATTGTTTCGTAAACCTTGATTAATACCAGAGAATGGATAAAATAATCTCCAGTTGATTCAGTGTATGTTTATAACTCCTGTCAGTCTACTCTATATTCTATAAGCTTGAGATGAAATCACTGAACAGTTCTTGCTGATGACGAAGTTACAGTTAGTGAGGGTCCCTGGTTTTAGTCTTTTTGGTCCCAATGGTAAGGCTGCTTTTGGTTTGTATCGTGTGATAAAAGAGAACAACATAAAAGATATAAAAACATGCTTGGTTGAAAAAATAAGGATATAAAAATAATTTTGTAATTTTTTATTGGATTTTTGTCATTTTAAAACAGGAAAAACAGAAGGACAGAAGACAAATCCTTTCTTTCCTAACAATCATCGTCTTTTTTGTCTCGATTCAGTACTAGAACAATCGTCTTTTTTGTCTCGATTCAATACTAGAACAAGCACAGATTAGAATTTTTTCTTTTTATATTTTAAAAATATTTAATTTTTTTAAATTAATATTTTTTTGATATTTTTAAATCATTTTAATATACTGATGTCAAAAATAATTTTAAAAAAATAAAAAAAACATTATTTTGATACATTTTTAAATAAAAAATACTTTAAAAAATAATCGCAACCAAATACACAAGTTCCTTAAGCACATCGCTTGCAAGAAATCCCAAACTAATAGCAATAGGCAATCTTAGAAAATTAAATGTGATCACAATAAAATTAGCTTTGTTGTTAAGGGAAATAGTTGATTCTTGATTGGTAAGCTTCTCAATGTAACAGTGGCCGTGTTTAAATTTGGAATAGGTTTCTCTTCTCTAGGAATAAAGTAATTTATGTGCTGAAAATTGAGGAAAGTAAGGAGTTAGTAAAATGATTATATAAGAATTACAATTACATTACGTTACAATTACCATTATAACTACAATTACAAAAAACACTAAAAATCTTTTGGTTTCACTGTATTTCTACATAGAAAAATTATTGTGTATTGTAATAATGTTTTGCCTTTTTTTTATCTTGTCTATTTCACTTCTTTTTTAATTTTATCATTTTAAATTGTATTTCTTGATAAATAGTTTTGATGATTTGTTTCAATTTATTTTTCATTAGGTAATTTGTTTTTCATTAGATTATCACGGTGTCAAAAGAAGTCTCAACATTGGTTCATGCTTGATTTTGCAAAAAAAAAAAAATTCAATTTTATTGTGAAAAATTAAAAATTCAAGGATCAAATTGAGTTTGAGAGAGGATAGATAAAATAATTGGCTAGCTAGATTCCACTGTTAAAAAAATGCTTGTTTAGTGATTTTTTTAATGAGAGGAATGTTATTAAGGTGTTTTTTTACCTTACACATAGCTGAAAAAGTAGATTGGGTTGAAAAAAAAATCCGATTGATTTTTTTGTTTTTGAACTAATTTAGGTTGTTTTTATTTAAGAAATTAGTTTATTAAGGTTCTAAGGGTATTTATTAGAAATTTTTATTTGAAAATATGTTTAAAATGGTTTTTAGATTAAAAAAAACTCTAGCCTAATTTTCTAGTCACCTCTCTAGTGGTTGAAATATGAGCAAGCAAATAACATATTGTTTACTTTATAGTCTACTCTTGGGAGAAAAAAATATTAAAAAAAAAGAAGCCAAGTGATCAGGCCTAACCTTCTAAGCTCACGGACTTTTTTTATGTTTGGCTAGGCATGCAAGGCCTATCTTTTTGGCACAAATATCTAACCTCTTTCTATTTCTTATAATGTTTTTGGATTTTGATTGAAATGTTATTTAATTTTTTTATGATTCTTAAATAATATTATAGATTTTATGGGAATGATAACATTTTTTTTCAATAATTATGTACCTAATATACAAAAATAAAAAATTAATCATGAATATTCAATGAAAAATAAATTTCATTTCTTTATTTTTTTAATGGATTTTTTACATGATTTTATTATAGTTATTTTTTTTCTTAAATCACATATAATATTGAGGAATTGTTTTAATATTTTCTTTTTAAACTTGCTTTTAAAATTATGATAGGTTTTTATTTAAATACAGTGCTTATAGTTAAAGAAAATGCTTTTGTTAAAATAATAAAGAAATGGATTTTATATTGAAGAAATAAATTTCTTCTTCATAGTTTTTTTTTGGTAGTCTTTCATATAGATTGTAATATCTCCAAATTTTTTTTATCATATTTATAGGAACATATAGTAGTATCATTTAAAGTGTGTGTGTATATATATATATATATATATATATATATATATATATATATCTTGAAAACATGTTGAAATTTTATTTGCAGGCTGTGAAAATTGATTGAGTTTATAATTTGTAAATAAAATTTCAATATATTTTCATCACTCTAAACTTCCATATTTATGTATTACCATAACACAAGAATAACTTCTTCTTTTTCTTCCATATTTCCTCAAATAAATCAATTATTTTATTATTCCAAAATATTTCATGTCATGGGATGATTAACTTAGTTACAACATATAACTAACACATATTCATATTAAAGCAAATTAAACTTGAAACTCGGTATGCAGAATTACAGTCATAGAGCTTCAAAAGAACTAATTAAGATACATTATCCATATTTAATTTAGATTTATATACTACTTGATTACAAAATTATATTACATAACAAAACATCACTGGTTTCACCAAAATTACAAATGTGATTTTCACTACTCATCATGACATTGTGAAGTACCTGAAATTTATATAATACTCGGTATAATTAGTTTATATACAAAGAATATTTACTATTATTCCTTTTATATGAAATTATTCTCAATTCATACAATTCGTATAATTTAATAACACAACATCTTATCTTGCCAAACCGGTACTTGTTTCATTTCTACATTATGAATTTCTCTAATTTTCCATTAACCAAGGCATTAGTTTCAGTAATCCCAAGGACTAGTTTCTCCAATTTCCCATTAATCACGGAATTATCTCATTTACCAAGGAGTCAAAATCTTCATCTAACAATTAACTAGGGCACTAATCTCATTAACTAGTGAATCAATATATTCATCTTCCTATTTATAAGGACACTAACCCCATTAACTAGGGAATCAATATCTTCATCTGTCCATTTATTAGGACACTAGTCTCATTTATCAAGGTAAGTAGTTTTTTCAACAATTTATCGTTTATCAAATAAGATTGCTATACATTTAAAGAAAAATTACAAACATAATTAAATAATGCTTAAATTTTAAGATGTCAAACACCTACTTAACGTTTGGATGCGTGAAATGACCCCCTGCTACTGAGCAGGTCCTACAACCTCTCTTGTACCAATAGGAATAATGTCATTTAATCCTCGATTTATTTCAAAATTTGACTATATAGATTGTCATTTTGCTCGACTTAAAATGACTTACTACGTGTCCATATCACTTAAGTTAATCATTATTAGTTATTGAACCCATATTAACCATTTCATTATTATAGTTTCCATCATTTTAAATTTTATATTAAGAGCAATTCTAAATGAATTTTTTTAAAGTTAGCTACTTCTAGCCAACTTAACCTAACTTACTCACTTAAAATACTAGTTAATATTTTAACCATATTCTAAGTTATAAAATTCAATTTCATACATCGGTTATTTCTTTCAAAAGATTATATATATGGCTACAATTTTATTGAAGGGAAGAAAACTTAATTTTATCATGTACACCTCCTAAATTAATCGTTAATACAACATCTAAAAGTTGTCAAGTAGAAATTTAATCCGACCCTCCATCTATTTCTAACTCGTATCTGGAGTTTTAGAACTCCGATTTAAATGAAGTCAATTTCATTGGATAGCTAACATCCATAAATTGAACTTTTTTGAAGAAATTTATTCTAGTTTCCATCATTCTCAAACCCTAAACCTTGAGTGATGGTGTTGTTCAATTTTCTAATCTTTGTTTTAAACATGTAACAAAGTATTTTCATTTATTTTTTCATCATTCAAAGCAATTATTTCTCCTCCACATATTTCATAATATTCATTCATCAATAATACTACAAGATTATGTATAATTCCATAATTCCTCCTAACTAAAATATTCATAATTCAAGCTTAACCAAGCCTTTCCATTATAATTAAACATAAAATTTCTATTTCTTTTCAATTCATTCTTCGCATTTCAACACATGCTACAATAATCATGACCTAATAATGTTCATTCATTGGTTTAAAAAAAATTTCAATTTTCTCTCCTTATGGCCGACACCAATTTTTTCACAACACTGGGATTTTTTTTTCAATTACTTATTATTCTAAGTTGTTTTTATCCTTTACTATTCTAATTTTATCAAACAAGATAAATTTCTAATTTTTTTTCTAATTTTTCTCATGAACCCTAACCTAGAATTTATAATTTAGACATCAATTATTAATCAAATTCAATATAACTTACATAATTGAGTTTAAAACCACTGACTTGGTGATAAAGTGAACCTTGATCTTTAACTAGTAAAAAATGTTAGGCATTCCCTATTTCCTCCCTCTTAGTCAATTCTAACGCTCTTCAAATTCCAAAATTCTTTTCACTTATTCTCTTTTAATTTTTTATCCTTAACCAATCAAATCTTTTAACATTTATAATTTGACCCCATTTTGCTTAATTATTATATTTTGACCCTATCTTTTCTTCTTTTCTAACAACAATGCCATACTTTCTTTTATTTCTTTTAATTGCATCATTTGTTATTTAATTCTAAATCCTTAATTTAATGTAACTCATTCTATTCCCGAGTTACAATTTAAGATTTCAAAAGAAAAATAACTGAGGTTTTACATAGATGTTTATTTTTATAATCATTTAATTAAATAAAAAATGGATTCCAAGAAGCAAGGTTATTAAACTTGGCTAAGGTCATGACTTAGATCGCGGGTTGAACGAGATAACCTGGGTTAATCTAAAACATTATTTTTTTAGTAATTTTTTTAATAAAAAAACATAAGATCAATGTTGTTTTTATTTTTATTTTTAAAAAAAGGTCAACCTAGATTTTAATTAGGTCGACTGAATCGCGGACAAAGAGTTGACCCATACTGAGTCAACTCTCACTCGATTTGCTTTGAAACTCGACCTACTCAAAGATTGACTCGATGGGTCACCATGTTGACCTGCTTGGCTCAGTTGAGTTTAATAACATTGTCAAAAAGTTCCTCGTAGTAGTAAACAGACAACTAACTAGTTACAACGAATTTACTAAAGGCATAATAATCAATTAGTTTTTAATAAGGTTCTTGATCTTGTGTATATATAAGGATTAGATGAACATACTCAAATGAATTAAGAAAAAATATTGAGAATTTAATTGATGCGTGCGTGTGTGTGTGGAAGGACAAAATAGTTGGTATATCTAAACTGAGGGACCAAAATGAATTATGATCCCTATAAAGCCAACGTAGCAACTACTTCCCACAAAATATTATAATACTTGTATAGATGTCATTGGATGCCAATTAGCAATCTCTGGCGAGAGACCTGATTACCTAGGGACATTGGATATGTAATCTTATTTTTCAACCTATTTGAAATGGTCCTCCACACCGCAGTGAAAGAGACAATGTTGTTGGAAGAAAAATTTAGTGTGGTAAGAGTTTATGAACAACAATACAACATGCAAAACTAAAAAACACGATGAAAATTTGAGAAGAATGAATGTTTCATTAAGTGTTTTCTCTTCAATACACATTTTCTCTCTATTACACTTATGCTTTATCTTCTGATTACAAACTTATTTATAGGCCTAAAGTTCTAGACAATCAATGAATTAAACTAATAAAAGGAAAGCCTATTTTGAACAGGAAAAGTAATTTTTTTGACTTAACCCGTCGACCGATAAACTAGTTCATTTAACTCAACTGGTTGATCAGTTCCTAACTAGTAGACCGATTCATCTATTTTTTTTAGAAAAAACTAGAAAATCATGTTTACTTTTCAACATCCTTCTTTAAACTTAATTTCTCATGACTCCCAGCATATCCCTCATCTTGGTAAAAACATCATATTTGAGTGGCTTAGAGAAATTGTTTGCAACTTGGTCTTAGATCTTCACATACTTGACTTTAACTTTCTTGTTTGTAGTGCAATCTCATAAGAAATGAAATTTTATGTCAATGTGCTTACTTCTATCATAAAACATAGGATTCTTTGCTAAGATAATAGGTGATGAGTTGTCTATATAAATTTTTATAGGCTTTTTTTGTGACATTCGCAACTCCTTCAATAATCTTCTTAGCCAATGGAATGGCAAACACATTTTGTAGCGGCTACATATTCAACTTCACAAGTGATTGTAGATAATATGAGTATAGATTGCTTCTTCAAACTCCATATAAATGTTATATCTCCAATATGGAAGACAAAACTTGTAATGCTCTTTTTATCATCCATGTCTCTAGCCCAATCATTATCGTTATAACCTATAAGATCAAAGTTGTTAGAGTAACCATAGAAGAAGCCAAAATCTATGATACTTTTGATATATCAAAATCTTCGCTTCAAAGCTTTGAGATGTGTCATAGTTGGTGTCTTCATGAACCTGCTTACAAGTCCTACTCCAAAGAGAATATCTGAACGAGTACATATCAAATATCTCAAACTCTCAACTAGGCTTTTGAATGCTATATAGTTTATCTTCTCTATTTCATCATTTTTTAACATCTTCACTCTGCACTCAACTAGAGTATTTGCTTTTGCATAATCCTCAAACTTAAACTTCTTGAGAATCTCTTTTACAAACTTCTTTTTATTTACAAAGATTTCATCTTTTCCTTGTTTGATCTCAATCCTTAAGTAGTAACTCATAAGACCAATATATGTCATCTCAAACTCCTTGACCATTGCTTACTTAAAGTCTTCAAACATCTTTAGGTTATTGCCTGTAAAGATCAAGTCATCAACATACAAGCATACAATAAGAGTATCATAACTCCCCTTTATCTTTACATAGATAGCATATTCGTAGGGGCATTTTACAAATTTATTCTTTAAGAAATAATTATTCATGCGACTATACTAAGCTCATGGGGTTTGCTTCAATCCATACAAGACCTTGTTGCACTTTAATACCTTGTTTTTATGTCCCTTCACTTCATAACCCATAGGTTGCTTAATATAGACCTCCTCTTCAAGAAAGCCATTTAGAAAGGCTAACTTAACATCTCTTTGGTAGATCTTTTATCTATGTTGGGCAGTTGTGGCAATTATCAATCGAATGATCTTCAATCTAGCAACTAGGGAAAAAACTTCATTATAGTCAATCCTTTACTTTTGAATATAGCCTTTTGCTACCAATCTCGCCTTATACACTTCTTTTTTAGCCCTTTTTTTTTCTTTGTAGATCCATTTGACATCTATTGGCTTCTTTCCTTTCAGTTTAGGAACCAATTTTCATATGTCATTCTTCTAAATTAATGAAATATCCTTATCCATATCAATTCTCCATTTTTCTTTCTTTATTGCCTTTTTAAAACATTATAGGTTCACATGCGGCAAGATGAAAATATAGTGTTAGATCATCATCAATTGGATTACTTACCCCATACAAGTCATTAAGGCTTCTCATTTTTCTTAATGGACTAGGTAAGCTACTTTTACTTAAGCTATCATTAGATAAAAGTGAAGTTGAGTTCCTTGGTGATTATGGAGGTATAATAAGTTTTTGATACTCTTTATATCTCTCATAATCTTCATCAATAACTAGAAGAAAGTCATATTTCTCATCATCATCATCATAAGGATTCTATCTCATGCTCCTTCTTTATTAAATTCAACATCTCTACTAATCATTATATTTCCTTCATTGAGGTTGTAAAACTTATATCCTTTGGATTTTTTATCATAGCTCATAATATCGTTTTTTTCTCTTGTTTTCTAGCTTGGTCATTACTTGATCATCTATATGCATATAGTCGATGCTTTCAAACACCTTAAAGTGAGTAGCATTTGACTTTCTTTCATTTCATGCCTCTTATGGAGTCATGTCATTCAAGCCTCTCACAGGACACCTATTGATAAATAACATCACAATCTACAGCTTCATTCCAAAACCCCATCAGCATCTTCTTGGTTTTGAGTATGCTTCTCTCCATAAGGATGCTTCTATTCTTTCTCTTCACCACGTCGTTTTGTTACGGGGATCTAGGAATTGTTATGAGTCTTTTTATACCATGATCTTTACAAAACTCATTAGAACAAAATTCACCCCTTATCTATTCTAAGTGATTTTATAGAATAAACACTTTTTTTTTCAACTAATGCATTTAACTTCTTAAAACAATTAAATACATTAGACTTTTGTTTTAAGAAGTATACCCATGTTCTTTTACTATAATTTTTAATAAAAAATAAAAAATACAATTTTTTACCAAATGAGCATGGTTAAATAGGACCATATATACCTGGATATATCTCTTATAGAGGTTGACTTTCTCTAGATGTAGAGTCCTTTAGAAAGCTGTTGCGGAATTGTTTGCCTACAAAACATCCTTCACACAAGTAATTTGGATGTATAATGGATGGTAGACCCTTCAACATCTTCTTTTGTGTCATCATCTCCAAGCTATCAAAGGTTGCATGCCTAAGTCTTATATGTCAAAGCCAAGTCTCATCTTTCACACATGTCTTTAGGCATTTAGGCATATCCATCTCTATGTTTAGCAAAAACTTTTTATTCTTTTTCATGATTACCTTTGCAACCATAGATTCATGAGTATCAAGTAATATCAAAGTATGATATTTCATCTTAATCTTATAGCCCTTCTCCAATCATTGTCCCAGACTGAATATAGTTCTTTTTATAGTTGAAATATAATAAACATCACCAATAAATTGATAACTACTATTTTTCAATCTAATGAGAATCGTACATTTCTCTTTAATGAAAACCTTTGAATGATCCATGAAGGTGACATTACCTTTAATTAATTCATCAAGCTCCATAAACTTATCTTATCTCCACACATGTGATTGTTGGCACCATTGTCTAGATATAACACGTGTTTCTTTGGCTTGTATTTGTTCATCATGGACTAATAATAGGTTGGTTTCTTTCTCCTCTTTTATAATAAAATTGGCATTCTCTTCAACCTTTACGGTTGGATTCTAGCAATCCCTGGTATAATGACTCATCTTTTCATAATTGTAACATTTAACTTTTGTTTTGTTAAACTTGGGTCTCGGATTGCCACTGTCAGTTGAACTGGTTGATCAGTTTGCTTCATTTGGTTGACTAGTTGACTTATTGAGACTGCCCCAGCTTCCTTTTCCAAATATGCCTATTCCATCTTTTCATCTGCCTTGTTTATGTCTTCTATCCCCTTGAGTATATCCAAAACCATCTTGCTTCTCTTTTGGATAGTTTTTTTTATTTAAAAAAAAGTGTTTGTGCACCTATATTTTCTTGAATGTCATTGACTCTTTCTTAATGAGCTTGTAGTTTTCCTACGAGTCCTTGAATTGTCAAAAAAGTCCATATTTTAGGGTTCTTCTATCGCAACTGCCATATAAAGAACTTTTTTTGCAGTAAGCATATAATCTTTTCTACCACACATGTTTCCTCCATCTTCTCTCCATATCTCTTCATTTGGTTGTATATGGTCAATACTTTAGCAAAGTAGTTTGAAATACTTTATGATTCAAGCAAAAGTAGCTTTTTGAAGCCACCTCATAACTTTTGTAGACGTGTTTTTCTGACATTATCAACTCATTAGTTAGATTGTTACAAAATTTATCATGCTTGTTTGACGGTTCCTACGTTAGCCACTATCTCAAAAGTAGTATCATCCAGATATTGGTGGATGGTTATAAGTGCTTGTTAATAATTTATTTATGCCTTTTGCACGAGCTCTTTTTAGGTTGAAGTCAACGTTACTCCTTTTATAAGTTCCTTAAAGTCTTTCTTCCAACTGTTTCTCACACATCTTGGGAATCTAGTTAAGCTTTCACATGAAAACACCTAATTTCATAATTGTTCTTTGTCAAACGAGGACATTGAAGTGAGAAGTTTGTATTGGTCATGTCAAATAATAAATAAAAAAAACTCTGATACAACTTGTTGGAAGAAAAATTAATGTGGTAGGAGTTTATCGATAACAATGCAACAAGCAAAACTAAAGAATAGGTATATTTGAGAGGAATAAATGTTCCATCAAGTGTTTTTCTCTCCAATACATATTTTCTCTCTATTACACTTATATCTTATACTTCTGATTACAGTTATATTTATAAACCTAAAATCCCAGAGAATTAAAGAATTAAATTAATCAAAGAAAAACCTATTCTAAATAAGAAATTAATTCTACCAACTTAACCTATCAACCAATTCTTTTAATTTAACCGATAGATCAATTCCTTTATTTTTTATAAATAGCAAATTATTTTTACTTTTAAACAAATTAAAGTGGACAAAAGTTGCTGAAAGCCTAAAACGGCTGCGCCGGTGGTAAAGCATTTTAGGGCCGGTGGCACGAGTCACTAACAAATGGGGGGTTCACTGATGTGCTAGGGAATTGAATGCCGTCTTGTGTCTTTCTTGCTGTTAGAATATGTTGTAATATAATGTATGAATATTATCAAATAAATATAGAATTGAATATAGCCTCTATAAGATTATAATATTACGATTGTATTTGTTTATTTGGGTATATAAATATACACAAATTATTCAAGATATATATAAATAGTGTCATTATAATTCTCATATTTTTTTAATACTTGCCATTAAATATCATCCCCTCGCCACAAATTGTTTATCCATGTTCCATTAATACTTTCATTTTTGGCTGTCTTGGAATATTTATCTAGTCATATTCATATTATGAAGTATTTAGTTTTCCCATTATATCTCTAACTGAAACAATATTTATGGTATTTCTCGTCTTCATAAAAAAGTTGAAAAAAAAAATATACAACTTCGAATGATGTATCATTTTTGGATATACCTCATGAACATAATATTTATTGTATTTCTTAATATTTACGAAAAATCAAAGAGAACAAACAAATTAGAACAGGGGGAGCTAACAAGTGTCCATATCCCTCCGTTAAGAAACCAGAACTAGATAAACCAAAACACATAATGAGACTGAAAAATATATTAAAATATATATTTTTTATTTTTAAAAAATCATTTTTGATGGTATAGAAACATTAAAAACAATAATTTTAAATTAAAAAAAATAAACTTTTTTAGGAACGCCGTTATTACAAACGGCACCAAAGAAGCCGAGGCAGGAAGAACATTTTAGTTATTGGCTGCCATAGCCTCTGAGATGATGCACATTTAGTGACCCGTAAAAGACTCACATTTCAGCGAAGAAACTCGTCAACATTTTCAATCTTACGCTCAATACCTATATATTACAAACCACATGGAACTATATCATATTCTACAAAACTACTTACATAGAATATGTTCCATGACACAAACTGGCTATAACATCACAGTAAAAAAAACGGGATGATGATTGTACAAAAAATTGAACACGTAAAAGAAGAATTTAAACTCAAATACAAACAGATCAATCACACTTACATGCGGTCACTTGCGCTGCTAGTTCCCTCCCGAGGATGTAGTGCGGAGGTTCTTCGAAGAACATTTCCATTACAACTTTGTTGGGGAAGGACCCGATAATTTTTAAGGCTGGATTTCCTGAGCCAAAATCTCCTCATTTAAACATCAGCCAAATGGTGAAGGAACAGGCCCTGCGAGGGCATCTGATCTCTTAATACTTCCCATTCCACAGATGATGCATCCAGGTGCAGAGAGAGCTGAAAATTTGGCTCCACAGAGATCGCAAACATCATATCCGATTGTTGAAAGACGGCTGAGTGTGGCAGCACAGAAATGGGAAGGATCTTCCAAAGGATCAATAGACTTGTTGGATGAACCCCTCTGAACACACATGTCAATCAGGCTTCTCAACTCATCCTGCTTACTTGATGGAGCTTTCGAAATGAGGAGCTCAAGCATCTGCTTGCCATAAGCAAAGTTCTGCACTTCCATGTTTCGCTTAATGGCAGTTCGGATGCAATTTATTCGGTGCTTTGCCAGAAGAGGCAAAGAACCCAGATGCCGTGACAATCTTGCCATCTCATCTTTTGCACTGAGTGCACTTGGCCCTTGTACTTTCTGCAGCCGTGCTATTTCCTGCCCAGATGATACTAAAGCATTATTTTTGCTGGCATTAGGAAAGGGACCTTGAATGCGAATACTAATTGATGGAAAATAATTTTATACATGCATTGCTGGAGCATAACTTGACAAAAGGTATCCATGAGAGAAAAATAGTGTTAAGTAGAACTGAAGTTCAATTTCTTTTAATGATCATTAATAAATGTACAGCAATCACAGATCTTATTTTAACAGGCTCAAGGAAATGCCATGATTATATTCATGTTCATTTGTTTCAATTTAAACCCATCTAGCATTACTTAAGCTTGAACTTGTCAGCTGGTTAGGCCAGTCAAGGCCTATAACAATTCATATTTTTTACTAACAAACTTAGTTTTTTGGGTCCAAGATTTAAATGATATCTAAGTACCTTGAGAAGAGTAACTGCTATCTTGTACTGAGCACAGATGGTTGCTTGAGCTTTAATATCAGCACCACGAGAGTTATCCTTAGCTAGTGCCAGGAAAGCTTCATCAAAACATGACAAGGCATCAGGAAGTTGATTCTGTTCAAGGTGTGCAAGTCCAGTCTTGAAACATACTGGTGCAACTGCTCCTCGGGGAACCTATAATGAGCCAAGCCACAAGGGTAAAGAAAGAGAGCAGGATAAGGCAAGCTAGACTACAAACATGTCAACTGAGCATGGCCAATACACATAGCAGTAAGTTATACAGCATGGGGGAGTACAATCAAATGCCTGCAAATCAATAACCTCTTAAGTGCCACCACTCTCTTATATACCCCACCCATAGTTGGGTGAAATACTTGGTTACTCTAATATTCTATGAGAAGCAATAGCATACCCTGGCAGAAAAAGAAAAAAAAAATATAGGAAACTAAAGCCATAAAAAGGCAGATTCACCTGTCCAGGTCTCACAGATGATGGCAGAGATGCAGGGGAAGGAGTTTTTCCTGAATCTGTTACTCCAAGAACACTAAGATCAAGAGGTTGTGTGGAAAGGGGAACCTGAGGCGCTTGAACTTGTGGCTGAGGTGGAATACCAGCCTGAATGGAAGCTTGAGGTGGGACACCACCATCAGCAAGTCCAATGGACGCAAGTGGGGCAGCTAGTTGAGTTGCTTGTGGTGGAATACCACCATCAGGAAGACCAATATCACTCACAGAAGCAGCACCTGGGTTGGGAATACCACCTGCATTGTTGCTTCCAACCCCTTGAGAAACTTGATCCAATTTTGCAAGGTAAGTTCCTGGAGGTGGCAGAGATGCTGCAACTTGCAGGGAAGGTATTGTGTTCTGGAAGAAGTCTTCTGGGATGGGTCCAGCTGTAACTCCTCCACCCATAACCATAGGACCTGGTTGTGATACTGGCGCAGGTTGCATTAATGAATCAGTAACAAACATATCAGCAGAGGCAGAAACTGGGGCAGTGGTTGCAGGAGGTTGGGATAAAATTTGACCAAGGTCCTGGGAACCAGTTAATGACTTTGTCCTCATGGGTGGGCCTAAACCATCACCAAGTTTAAACTGTCTTGTGGCTTCTTTGATCTTATTGACATCCACGGTAGTGGATGAAACTGGCTTATCCCGAATTCTAATTTGCAGCTTCTTTGTTTTTGACACTCCTTCCTCATCACTGCTGCTACCATCATTAGCAGTTCCATACATAGTTTTCTTGAATTCCTCTTCTGCTTTTGCCTGTTCATCAGCAGCAGATGTACCTGCGTTTTGCTTGGTGAGAGTTTCCAGACCCAACAAAGAATCAAGCTTCATGTGACCATCAGGCAGCCCATTTGACTTATTGGATATGGATTTGGCTAAAGCATTTGGAAGCCCATTTGGCTTATTGTCACCAGCAGGGATAAATGCTTTGACCAAACTGTCTTCCCTTACTTCAACAACATTCCCTCTTCCTTTAATTGAACCCAGGTAAACACCAATATGATCTGTAATGATGGCCGGGATGGTACCATCATCAGTCTTCATGTATGGCATCACTTCTCCAGCCAGCTCCCACTGAGGTATACTCTTCAAATTAGTAGGTGTTTTAATTTCCCAGTTCCCACCACCCCATTCAGGACCTTTGGGAACCATGCTCTCAGCAGCAAAGTTTGCAAAAATGCCTTGTGTCCACCCAGTAGAGCGAACTCTTAATATCCTCTCACAGTACCGTCTCAATTGTGAATCCAAACCTTCTTCTTCCAGTTTCTGAGCAAGGCGCCGCATGGCACTGGGGTTAAGGTGGCATATAAACAAATCAAGCATGCCTTCGTAATCTGCAATGACTTCAAAAGTTTCTTTTGCACTATCGAACTGGCCATACCTGCAATTTGATATTTATCAGTAGTTTAAAAAAAAGTGGGCTATTTAACAAGAACTATACAACCACAACAGGTAACCATCATTGCATCTTAAATCACAACAAATCTGCACTTCAAGAAAATGAGAATCTTAGTTGTAAGATGGAACATAAAACCACCTATTTCTAAAAACTAAACTTGTATTCCACAAACAAAGACAAAGCAACAATACTCATAGATCTAATGTTTTAGGTAACCCATATTTCAATCTGCAAAAAGAAAACCATGAAATGTTCAGAAGAGAGAATAATATTGGCTACAGATTTTTTCCAGCAATTTAAGTTTATATTCATTCTACATCGCATGCAACACTAATTATTCCAATTCTCTGTTATGCTCATGTGGAGGGGGAAGAAAACAAGAATGAGAAAACAAAAACCAGCTATCATGAAAATAATAACCCAGAGAACTGAGATGGATTTACCAAAAAAAGGTTCAAATGATAAAAGAACAAACAAAAAATAAAATATAAGAGTGCTGACCTCTATCCAAAAATTGAAAATTAATATATTTCTAAATATCCTCACATGAATGTATTTTCTCTAGATGACCTTAAGACTTGAATTTTGTAAAATTAATTTAGGAAAAAGAGGAGAAAGTAAGGTGAAACCAAAAATCTTGTTGACACATTCAGAGAATGCCAAAAAAGCTATTGGAGTGAGATAGGAAATTGCAGAAAGTTGCAAAAGGGAGAAAGAATGAATGATAAGAATGTTACAGGAGTTTAGAGAAAATCAACTGCAAGAAAGTGTGGTGATTGGCACAATTAGGTCTATAAATGAGCTACAGCCTCTCATAGGTTGTCCACCGAAACATGACTTGATAAATGACATTACACCTAAACGGTTTCACCTTACAAACATACATAACAATCATACAGTAAGTATAAATCATTGTACGGATAAGAGATAGATGCAAGAGGTGTATAAACATGCACAGGCAAAGATATTTTTCATTTGCTTACTTGATGCAGGCATATCCCAACTGTCGAAATCGGTGGAATAAGTGTGATGTTGGAGGACATTTTGGATAATCTCTAGAACGCAAGAACTCATCCTTCAAAACATCTAAAGCAGTAGAAAAACGGAGAGCTTCGATAGCATAAACACCCCGCAACACCTGTGTTTGCCACCCAACATCTTCAGAAACTATTCAGATGAAAAACAAAAAAGTGGGGAGTACTGCATCAGATTTCACTCACCTGAGTGAACTGTGGACCAGCTTGGGATAATGAAACTGCAAGATCTCCACAAACAGGAGGACCTCTAGCAAGAATATCAAGAGATCTTGGTGTAATACGCAAGCTGTCAAACCTTCACTCGGATAACACATTAGAGAAGTCAGAAGCCTAGCATTCATGTGCAGCAACAAACTGGTATGGCAGAAAAGTGTATGGAAAGTGCAAAAGGTCCTTAATTAATATAGCGTTGGGAACAAGGTTTTGTTTCATAATGCAGTGAAATTCCAGTGGACACAAAAGATAGCTTGTGCAAAAGAGAGGAAGACCTTGATGTTATTTGGTACAGTATTTCTGACAGGTCAAGCTTCTGCTCAAAAGTGTGTTGCATTGTGGCAAATCCGATAAGAAGAGGTTCAAGGAGTCCAACAAGACAGCTCTTAATCTCAACCCCTTTCTTTTGTCTGGGATTAACATCTGTTGGGTTAGCAAGCAGCAATCTATCGTTCAGAGCACCAACCAAAACTGCAGAGAGAGAGTTAATATCAATCACCAGGAAGATGATAGTGCATGCTAGAGTTGTAATTAATGCCATAAACAACTTCTGAGAACACCAAACCATGAAGTAAAAAGACTAACCATTCAAAATATAATAAGATATGTACCTGCATAGGGCAAGCTAACAGAAAGAATTGTCCTCACAATTCCATCCCAACCAAGCACACTAATCGCAGTGGCAGTAGAAAAAAGCAGAGCAGGTCCAAGCCACAAAAGGGATCTAAAGTGCAAATAAGTTAAGTGTTCCAAGAAATATGTATAATTCAATAAAATCATTGAAATCATCATTAAAAGGGACAAGTTTCATCCAAGAAATTTTCTGTTAGGATATTGAAGGAAGTCCTTTATCAAATTTTGCGGAACTGCTTGCCAGTATATCAAGATCCGCTGAAACCATAAGCACCCTGTGTGTGGTTAATATCCCTGCAACATAGCCTCGAAGTGTTTCTTGCCAATGCACCTGTAGCAGCAATTGACAGTGCCATGTTTTCAGAAAATAAATTCAAAATTTAAAACATCAAACCAAATAACATATTACATCTCAATGGTCAGTGATTAGAAAATTTAGACTCAGGTTTAATTATACAGTGAGTTAAAAGTCTATTTTCTTGATGCAACTATATAAACATATTTATCAAATGACAGGGGCAACATATATTAGCAATGAAGGAGATAACACACTACTCTCTTTATTACTTTGGCTTATGCGTGATAGAACTTGAAGGTGGCAGTTTGTTCACAACGATAATGGTATTTTATTCTTGGTTTCCCTTTAATTGATGCTTGTAGAAAAGAGAAACTGCATGAGAGACTACAACAATATTCATTACATTCATTAAATACAACACAAAGTTCAAAAAGCACGAGTCGGTATGTAAAATATTGTCTTATATTCCATCAAACTAAGCACTCAATCAAATGCAGTATGCCTGAGCCACTGCAATGACCGACCATGTATTTAGCCAACCATAGGCAGTAACTAGAATTAAAACTGCATATCCTATTATAAAACCTACTAATAGTTATGGACTGCAACCTGAACAAATCTACTACAGAAACATGTATCAACCATTGGCCCATATGCACACAGTTAAGTCAGGCCACCATGTCAAAATAATGTGTTTTAGGACAATACAATTCTATAGGTTTTTAGCAATGTAGACAAAGGATCTTTTAACTGTAAACAGCTACGATCCAGCTTTCACAGAAGCACCGCTACTGTTTGACATTTTGCTTCAGAAAGCACTCCATGTGGGGCACAGTTCAGTAATCACGATAAAAAGGAGTGGTAAAGATTTACTTGTTGGGGTATAGGAACACGAATTGCTTCTCAATTAAGACTCGACTCTATAGCATGGTCTGTTTTTATTCTTTGCCATTTTGTTTTTAAACATCAAATATATGTATTGCTTGGGAAATTAACCTATTTACCTGGAGGACAATCTCATTCACTTTCAACTTGATTGACTTTTTCCCTTCAGTTTTTGTTGATATATAATTACCATCTGAAGTTGAGAGCCGGTATCCTTGCACCATCTTTGCAAAGCCAATATGGCTCCCGGTAGAAGCAAACATCAAAGTTGACTCTGCAACAAAGTGTGATTTCTGTAAATATCATATTCCATTAATGAACATGATATCAAATAAGAATGATCTCATTTCCTCAAACACCTAGTGGCGTGGTAAAGATACGATCAACTTCGCTTTCAAACAGGAACTGCATAGGACCCCGAAGAGAGGCACCATTTGTTTCAGCAAAATGGTTTTCTTCGAGTAATAAGTTCTTTTCACCAGCTTCTTTTGAAGCTCCTCCTGGCAGAATATACAGAGCCACTCCAGTCTTGTCTTCATCAAGAATTGCAAATTGACTCTCACTTGGACCAATAAATGCTGCATCTCGACCTAGAAAAGTCGAAATGCAGTTAAGTTAGTCATTGGCGGATTGTTATACCTTCACGTGCACAAAAACAGTGGGTAATATCAGCCACAAACACATTTGACAGATGCATACCTTTGATTGTGCTTCCTTTGTTGTTGGCTGGCAGAGCATTAGTATTTTCCCAATATAGTACTACTTCATTTGCAGAGCCACTGAATTCATAAACAACAAGAAATAAATGTTGTTTTATACTGTACACCATGTGCTTCGCTTGGTATTCCACGTTTCCAGGAATCTGAAAGAAAAACTTGATTTAGCAGCTCAAATTATGAAATTAGCTTGCAAAAAGGATCTGATAATTGAAATTCAAGTTGCAATACATTGCCTCCCAATATCACTACCAAAAAATAATAGCACTTAGTTTTAACATTACCGATGTGTAGAGTTTCTTGTATATATTATCCACACCAGAGCAGAAATTATATGCCATGAGGTTTAAGCCATCAAGATAAAACGCCCTGACAGGATAATGAAGTACTCTGTTCTCTTTGTTAAAGAAATTTAGCTCCAAATGAATAGGCTGTCAATGAAGCCAACATAGTCAGATGCAAGATCAGGCAAACGCAAATCAAAATAAATAATTAATTCAGTTACCTGGCAAACAGGAATGTCCCTCAGATGATGTTTGGTATCCAAAATAGTGATGAGAGGCAGCCGAGATATGGGAGCACTTTTGGCATGGCCTTCCATGAAATGCTGTGATTCATGAGTCAGCATTAGAGGAGATTGGAGAATAGTTTATGACCCAAAAAAGGATATTTGTAGAGACATTTCTGGCCTATGCAATAACGATATGCAGATGGATAGCATAGAATAAAAAAAGTAATATCGAGCATATAAATTCTGATTCACTTGAAGGAAGTGTTACAAACCAATAGGAGAATGGTTATGGACTCAAATATGAACTGAAGGAGATCTGACACATAAAAACACAAGTCACAGTCATGCAATTTTAGTTAAAACTTTTAACATCCCATCACAGCTAGGCCCAATGATAATTACATAATGCCTTCTACAAATTATGAATTCAATCATTTACTTAATGATAGTCATAACACAGCAAAGAGGAAGGGAGATAATTAGGTAGAATGTAAGTCATGTAAAGGCCAGGTTCTGGGAGCAGTGACCTTTCTTTTCTAAATGAAGAACTGGCGATGGTCCAATTATTCAACATTTATTAAAGAAGGGAAAAACAGAATGACTGGATAATAGCTTTAGTGTGGTAGGGAAGCAACATACACTGTAAAGGAATGCCTTCCTTGCAATGTCTGAAATTGTCAGCTGACTTTGGCTGCCACGAAGGATAATAATTTGTCATTAATCATACAACAAAATAAAAAGAATAATAAGCATTTTTATTATTATTTTACATAGTAGAGAAGATTGCATGCTAAGCATTGATAGCATAGCACAAAAATAAAAGGAAGCCATGATGAACAAATGCTAGCTCAAAATGAATTCTGAAAATTCCAAACAATCACCATCAATGTGGCCCCTTTAAAACCATTTTCACTAACCCACCTAAGGGTGGAGCCAACTATTCTAGAAATCTACATGACCAGCCTCCCTTCTGTTGGTCAGAACCAATAACTAGGTAATTGTTCACACTTACCCCTTGAGGTGATGCTCTTGCAGTTGTGCTTGAAGTTGATGGTCTGCCAGAATTCCTGATGAGCCCAATGATGAGAGCTTTTCTTTCAAAACAGAAGCTGCAAGTCACCTCTACCATTAGCATATCAAGATAATAATCACAAATCTACTATATCCTCAACATGATAATATGATGGTGGCAAGATGGTATCAAAAAATTAATCATCCACTCTTAAAAACAGAAGTTATTGCAAAAGAACATAACTATCATAATGAAAGAAATAAAATTTCATTCACTGTTGTTGTTCCCATTAAACAACAACCAGTGATGATTCTGGATAGGGTTATTACTTTCAAGATTTAGGAATCACTATATATAGTTAAGAACCTGTGGTGCCTGTCGTAAATATAAATCAATATTTTAACCGTACATTCGCACCATGTTTCCCACCATGGGTGATAATGACTGCCCTGCCAATACAAGCAATTCCATGTTGTTGCTGTTCTTGCAAACAACAAAATTCCATTTATTGTTCCAAGAGATGCATATGACTATTGGCGGGCTCAGGGATGGAACAAGCTAAAGTGGCACTAGGACTAAAAGGCAGGCAACTTAATTCTTACAACAATGGAATGAAGCAACAAACAACATTGAACTACAAGCAAAGATTTAACAGTCGTCTAAGTTGCAGAAACCCTATGAAGTTAGATTAGAAGTTCCCACAAAGAGACCTAAAAATATTTTAAAAATTGTCATTTTGGAACAAACAGGAAGCCTCCAAAATAAGACAACAGATATTTGTTGAATTAATTCAAGGCATCAAGGGGTGAGCGCCCGCTGTAGCTCTTAGGCTGCTCCTGTTAAACCAGGAATGCATGTTCTGTGTCAGGAAAAAATTAGCAACTTCTAGCACATCAAAGTGGGTAAAAGCTTTTTCATAGTCCTGGAGGCTTCCACTCCATGAATGTCAACAGGCTTCAGGACAAATTATTATAATTTGGGAATAAGTAAAAAGAGAAAAGAAAAATTAGAACAGTTGTTTGATGTGGAAAGTAACAGTGAAGTTCAGGTCATTGATTTGTTAAGGAAGAAGCCACAAGCGTTAGATATTAGATGATAAAACACAAAAATTAGCATCCAGGTCCCACAAAGCAACATTCTCCAATACTTGGACATCAAAGAGATAAAGCAATATCATCTATGTGGATGTACAAAAATGTGTCTACCATTTTGCATTATTGTGACCTTTTCCAGTGCTAGGGTTCTGATTGTGCATTCCTGTCACTTATCAAATTCTGTCCAGTTCAAATGACAACTGTACTTCAAATAGTAACTGTAGTTAGACTCAAAATCACTAGGCTTAGTCCAGTGACCCCTGCCCCTCTTAATAGATGGAGACCTCACGTTTGAACCTGAGACTGGGTCGGATGGATGAGTTAGGGGAAAAGGATTTACTGCTAGGCTAAAGACACTGAAGAACAAATAAAAATTAGCCCCTTGTATACGTCACTCAACTTTTATATTTTTCTTTAAATAATTCAACAGAGACAAAAGTCTTCTCGTTTAACCTTCCTACAAGGATTTGGATCTAAAAAGAGGCACAACTCTGACTATAACTTTCCAAATGTTAATAATCAGTGACTTTTATACGCACACATAACACCCTGCAAAAAGAAATGAAACAACTATCCCATTCTAGAAAATGAAAATCAAGATAAATCATTATATTCCACCATATAACTAAAGAAACAGCTGATCTCTACAATAATCTTACAATCCTCCAAAATTCCATTAAACATGTGTTTGTTTACTCAATACATCTCCCTCCCACCTACAATAAACTCTTGTCCTCTTCATTTTACAGCTTTCCTGGTCATTGCACACTAATTTCCATACTTCTACATCTCTAAATTTTATTGAAGCGCAATCCTTGTCCATAAAAAAAAAATTCTCTGAAATTCATATATTAAAACTACATTGTTTGCAGCTAGATAACCCTGCAACTGGCACCTAGAACTCAACCCACCAAATAGCTGTTGAATTACTGTCAAATCACAAATGTTCAACCCCATTTCAATAAACAATTAATAAAACCTAAATCCATTGCTGTCCACCACATGTCAGTACTCCTATGTATCATCTTTCATAAAACACATAAAAATTAAAATCAGAATAGGCTATTGAATAAAGAGTATAAGCAAGATCATTTTGCAACTTTGAAAAATAAATATCCCAATGTGCTAAGAAAATCAGTTGAAATAAATTGAAAGAACCGATTTTCAAACAAAAAAAGATGGAAGAGTTTCCAGACAGATCCAGGATTCCAGATTGAATAAATCATTCACCTGATGATCCCCTTGCACTTTGCAGAACAGCAAAAAGCTGTTTCCTTCCATCCCTAGTGTAAGCAGTCCTACTTTTTACATTGTCAACACCAGTCATATTCTGTCATGAAGAAAAACGAATCCACTTTAAGCTTCTGGTATAAGAATTTGAATTTGACAAAACAAAGATGGTTGTGCTTAACTGCAAATAAAAGAGCTGCTAAATTTAGTTTGGGGTGAACTTCTATGGCTTTAATTTTCGGTAAAGGGTAAATTGCTTCTCCACCCTGTTGAGATAAAATACGCGGGATGTCAATTGATTCAATTCCTGTACAGCAGCATTCATAAAGAAGAATCAGTCTCTGACTACAATTAACATTACAAGAAAAATGAACAAATTAAAAATATTGAAACATCAGTCAAAATTCATCTGAAATCTCTAGATCTTAGGTGTCTTTTCATGACCTTTCAACTCTTCTATTACTTAAGCCTCATCCCCTGAAAATTTTATAGATGACATCCATTTCTAGCCCACAAGAACAATTTATCTTGTTTGAAAAATGTACAGAATATTTAAAGAAGCAAAACATTCCACTAACTCCATCACATTGCGACAAATAACAAAGAAACAAAACATGCTGCAGAAGTGACCTTCCTCACTAGCATCAAAAACTAAATTCAGACCTTGGGCATTAACTCAAATGTATGATGGTGGGATGGGAATGAGATATGTCTAATGTTTAACTTTTACCTCTACCACCAGCAAGAATTAAATAACTTTCAAGTACAACTAAGAGAAGTTTATGAAACCATATAGAAAAAACAACATGATATATCAGTGTATTCTTTTGATATTGAAGCAGAATGGTTGTTCGAAAAGACAGTGACTAACCAGCAGGCTCGAAAAAATTTGCTTGCATTGGAGGTCTATTGGGATTCAGTATCACTCGTGTTTTCCATGTTTGTAAAGTCCCATCCTTGGAAACAGTAACAAGTAACCGCAACACTGGAAGCCAAGCAATTGATGTGATTGGTTGGGAGCCCACTTGTGTTCTGCAATTGCACATAAAGCAGATCATTAGAAATGAAGTCAAATAGAACAATCAGCTGAAAAATGGAAGAATCAAAAGCTTCTTGAACAATTCATTAGCTTATTTCCAATTATGGCCAAAGCAGAGTAGGGTTTGGAAGAGAATCAGTAATAGATATGGCCATTTAGCACTCTGCATCAAGAAACTACTCTGGAAACTCAAACCCATCGTCACACCCTAGCAATTCCAATTCAAAACTTCTTCCTTTGCACCAACTAATAGCCTAAGGTCATATGCAATATAAGACTATAAATTTAAATTATATGCACTTTTGGCTTTTAGTTTTTTCTTGGAAATAAATGTATGCTTCTTGTATTGACAAACTATGATGAGGCTATTGCCTTTTGGAAGATGGAATTATGGTATAGAACTTAAGAAAGTTGAAAGCATCATGATTAAATAGAGCTGCAAGTGTACCTCCATCGTCTGGGAAGGTCCATTCATCACTGAAGTGATTTTATTAGATACCTATATGTTCATTTAGAGGTGCCGCATTCAGGCATTTGATTTTCCACTTTGATAAATGTTAACTTTTCTAGTTATATTGTAATATTTTCAAGCCCTATCTTTTAAAATCACAAGAACAACGGGGGTCTAGCTTTCCCAACCCTTCATTGCAAGACAAAAAAAAAACCTGATACTTGCAATTTATAGTTTACAAAAGCAAGGTAATGGATTGCATTTTTATTAGCTAGTCCAAAATAGATCCAGGTTTTGTGCATTCACCACAACTATACCAAGAAATTTCCAATGAGTGAAGTCACTAACTTCCAATCAATGAACTAACCAGCAACAGGAAGATACCAAAATTCTCTTAGCAGTAATTTCTATACATATTAGTAAAGGGAGAATCAGTAGTCTCTCCAGTAACAATTTCTATTAGCAAAACTAAAAAATGAAAATTAGGATAGAAAGAAAGATGAAATGCATGTCAAAACATGTTGGTATAGCCTGTTAAACAAACAAGAAAACAGAATAACTGCAGAACAACTAACATTCCAATCATACTAGGTCTCTCTGTTGAGACATCCCATGCCAGAAGGGTACCACGTCTATCACCAACAAAAATCCATTCCAACGTTGGATGAAAAGCAAATGCACCGGCACCAATTAGCTTAATGGAATTATCAACTGCAACGTTGAACCAAAGAAAGAAAAGGTGAGTGTAATGTGTTTGAAGAAAGCTAAATAATGAATCCTCTAAAATAAATACTGGTATTATCAATAATCTTACGTTGTAATGTGTAATGAACAGCATATGAGTGAATATTGTAAGCTCGAATCAAACCATCTGCATAAGCAACATACTGGAAGAAATAATGCAAAATTAAACCAAACAGTTGGTAGAACTTCTACTGAAAATGAAGTAAGTAAGCTTAAAGCATAGACACAGCATTCAGTAGGCAGACACAAGCAGTAATCAGGACTTGCACTGGATCAGACCTCAGCAATGTCTGAATCCAATTTGATCTGATAATATAGATTTGATTGAGAAGATTTTATCCATTAATTTCTTTACAATCCAAATGTGAATGATCTGATTGTTAATAAAAATCAAATGTGAACTTCGTAATACAGCCTTCCCCCTTTTCTAATGGAAACATTTGAGATGTAGACTGTCCCCACAACTCATATATTATGCAAGTCCATGTACAGCTATCTTCACCATCCGCCAATATAATAGAACAGATCAACAGAAACATATACATAGCTACATATTCAAACACAAGCTGGCATCTCAAAGTCTCTTAAGCTCCATCAGTATTTGTCTCTACTCCATGTCTAAAAGGACTACGCAAAGCAGTTGCTCTTATATGGTCAACTACTTCTGCTCAAACCATGACTCTGTGTACTTCTATCATATTTACTATTCTCCCTCGCTAGCACCATCAGCAGGATTGAGAAATATATGCTTATTTTCATGTTTGATAAACAAAGAGTATACTGCTCTTCTCCATCACTTTATTCTTGGGGTCATCAAATAACTAGCGTTGAATGTGAGAATCAATCCATGGATGATCCCTAAGCTTATAATGTGAATGTTCATAGATCCTATTCACTGATTCATTGGATTAGCAGATAAAATGGGATTTATTTTATTTTATTGCATAAACTATAAATAAATTACCAGGACAGGATGGCGCGTATGGCAAGCAAGATTTACAATAGGCTTCTTCAGATCAGTCTTTATTTTTGTGGGTGCTCTTCCTCCATCAACCGTTCCAACCACTTAACACAAAACATTTTCACGATTACAAAATTGCTGCAACTTATAACAAACAATAAGGAAATAAAGAGTGAACAACATGAACCAACCAGTTACGCTCATCCTGCGGTGGAAGCCGAAAAAAACAACAGGTTGCAATGGGGTCAAAGCCATATGAACTTCCGTATCAAAAGATAAGGGTTCCATTTTCTTTTCAGGCGAATGCAAAACCCAACTTTGCTCCGTATCAAAATCACACGACCGAATCGTACCATCCTAAGATTAAACAAATCACAAATCATCACTAAATGCTCTCAAAATGCTAAACGCGAAAATGCGTGCGATTTGGACCAACCTCAACCATAGCAATAACAGCATGGCTAGTATTAGGACTGTAAGCCATGCGAAGAACGGATGCACCAATATCAATGGAAGATAATTTGCTTCCTGTTACTGCATCAAATTCTAAGGAAAAAGAAAAACACTAAATTATTATTATTATTATTATTATTATTATTATTATTA
>Ga0325414_1000444_pt1 | contig 33241 bp, 22 predicted proteins | sample PopdelMetagenome_8_FD_206183 | JGI IMG/M metagenome (GOLD analysis project Ga0325414, IMG submission 206183) | Populus deltoides microbial communities from Bellville, Georgia, United States - Leaf-PdKOR-R3 | ecosystem: Host-associated > Plants > Phyllosphere > Phylloplane/Leaf | place: USA... | reverse complement strand
CCGAAATTAAAGCTAAAGAAAACATATTATACACATTAAAGCATAATCTTACCCCTTTTTACTTATTTCCTCCAACTCCTTTCTTTTTTCCCTTATTTTCCCCTCTTTTCTCTTCTTCTTCTTTCTCACTTCACTCCTGCGGTTCTCTCTCAAAATTTTACAGGTCTCTTCTTTTGTTTTTTTTTTTTCCTTCCTTTTTATATATATCATCTCTTTATTCAATTACTACTATACCCTTCATTCATTTATTCTAACTTTTAAGCCTTCAAGGGCTTTATTGTATTTTCCTAACTCTTTTAATTCAAAACGTTACAGAGAAGGAGAAGGACATTTTTCTGCTCGTTTGTTGATTGAGCACCTTGATGGCTTTGAGAATTTAGAGGGGCTTTAGAGAGCATCGGGCCGACCGGCTCTGTTCGGACATGTGGAATTAGGAGACATGTCACGGTCACCCTTCAGACTACTAGTCGTTTATATATCTCTAATGTTTTTTCTTGTGTTATAAAATTTTCTAACAAATTTTAAAATCCATGCTTTCTGAAATTAATTTTAAGAAATCCGTCAATATTCAACTAGATGTATCCATGCATGTGGAAGTTAATACTACAGAAATAATATAGAAAACACATAAATTTTTATGAATATATCCTTAGATGTAAATTCAAATTTTGTAATTTTATTCCCTAAAATTTAAGTATATAATGGTTGTCTCCTCAAAATATTTATAAAACTTTTAAATTGATTAGGTAAACCAATTTCTAATAGGAAATAACTTAAAGTACAAGACAGGAAATTAAAATATAAATAAAAACAATAAATCCAGAAAAATTCTAAAAAAATAACAAAATTAATCAAAATAATAATTTTAAACTAAATTTTAAAAGATTCGATGATTTGATAAGTGATATAATAGTATTCTTTAGAAAAACTTCTTATAAAATTATTTGGAAAAATTTGAGTCAGGTTGAATAATTGAAATTCATATTATCTTAATTTTTAGAAATTATGTATTAAAAACAAAAACTCTATTTTAAATTAAATTTAAAACAAATAGAATTCTAAATAAAATTATTAGAGCCCACTAACAAATATAACTTTAGAACTCACAACAAAAACTTTTTTTTATTTTAATTTTCAAGCTAAAACGATAACTCCTCTAGGGTAAATTTTCAAACGATGCAATTAAAAGCATTTACATTAGATTTGGAGTGTCATAAAATTTTACTATTCATGCCACTCACAATTCTGATGGTGAGCGATTTTCTGGGATTCTATTCGAGAGGAAGTTTCGGAATTTTTTAGTTAAAGCCTGCTCTTGAAACAACCAAAAGAACCAAGACAAAGAAGCCCACTTAGGAAAAAAGAAATCATAAGCCGAGAAGCTTAGCTATTTTCAAAACTAGGCCTTCAAAATGGAACTCTTTGCTTCTTTCAGACTTTGCAGTAGAATTTCTTCAGCCCGTAACCTAGCAAGTCTAAATTTTATAAGAAAATAAAAAATAAATTAATTAATGTGACTCCGTCAACAAATCTCTTAACTTTTTTTTGAAAAAGTAAACTTTAAACTAATATTATTTTGATTTAAAAAAAAATTAAGTGAAATCAAGTTAAAACTCAAAACTCATTCTCAATTGACTTTTGAATTTAATAAATATATGTTTATTTCAAATTAGTTTATCATTAATAATATGTTAAGAAATTAGGTTCATTCTATTAATAATTAAATCTAAAAACATACGAATATTTTTTTTAAAAGAAATAGCATTATTAACTATGTTTATTTTCAAACGTTAATTAACCAGAGTAGCTCATGTGTTCCTGTTCACCAGCAGTTAGTTTTTTTTTTTCCGTCTTGAGCATGTACAGAATGTGTTCAAAACCAGCAAATCCCAACAAATATAATCACATAAGCTATAGATTAATGCAAGAACGTACAAATTCCATGCACCGAACAGAAGAATCAGACGGCAAATACAATATCCATCACAAATCATCTTGTAGCACGGTCGGCTAGAAGCCTTATACCATACATGCAAGTAGATTACTCTGTGTCCGGGTGTTGGTCCTCCACGGTTGGCCTCTCAGCTCTATGTTGACCTTGTCTAAAGCACTATTCTTGTCTTTGTAGTTTCTTTCTGATTTCCTGTCCATTTCCCACACGTGTTGCTCTCTTCTTTATACATTAACAAAACAATTTCTATGTGTCAGCCCTAAACCACCACACATACAATGTGGACATACTCCAATTCTTTTTCCAAAAGAAATATAGTGGTCGGAGAAAAGGCACATCGTGTAGATCAACACAAAATAAATATTGATTCAGACGAGATTACCTTGCTTACTTGTTGAGCTATATTTGATCATGTTTCCAATCAAACATGATTGGAAAACATGATGGAATTTGGATAGTTTAGATGTAAGCAAGTTTTGTTTTTGTGTTCGAATATGAATCTTTTATGAAAAGGAGGAAAATTAGGATGAAGTGGGTGTTTGAAAATATGATAATTTTTGTTTTTTAGTGTATTTTAAAAATATATTTATTTGAAAAAAAATTAAATTTATTTTTTTTAATGTTTTTTGATAATTTTAATGTGCTAGTGTCAAAAATTAAAAAATTATAAAAAAATATTATTATAATATATTTTTAAGCGATTGTTTTTTTAAAAAACACATCATATATGTGCTATAATACAAACATATATGTAGATGGTTAGTTTTAAACTTAATTATCTAATTCAAATCCTATAAAAATTTTTTTCTCTTAAATGCATTAAATTAGAGATAATGAATTCAATTAAAACTTGATTAGAAAGAAATTTAATTCTAAAAGAGCAAGAAATTGTACCTAATATCTTATTTGAGACATGAGTCTTGTGATTACGTGTTCTAAAAGAGAGGGAAGAAATTGTAGTAATTATGTTGGTGGGACACACTCCAAATTAATTAACAAATAGAAACTTAGCTTTGAGATTATTCTCCTTTATCCGAAAGTGACACATCTACCAAACCAATTTCAAGTTTCAACTATTTAAATCATACATTGCTCCGTTTAAAAACACAACACACAAACCATATTTAACTAACTTAATGATTAAAGCCCTAAACACATAATTATAAAACCATTCTCTTGTCGGATGGTGAAAAAACACCAAGAGAATGTCAAACCGTAAATCACGATTAATAAATAATCAAACACGTCATTAACATTAATCATCACAAACTATGAGCTTGTTGTTTTATTGATCCCCACAGCACTAGCAATGTCTCTCTAATTCCAAGTTTCTTTGTACTTGTTTTAATAATAGCCATTAAACATCGTCCGAGAATGATCGGAAATCAACCTAGTATAAGGCCTGAACCACGGCCAGGTGTGTTATAATTAATCCGGTTGGTTTTATTGTTAAAAAAAATTAAAATAATATTGTTTTGAAAAAATTAAAAAAATTAAAGTTTTTTTTTATATATATAAACCTGGAGTTGATGTTGATTGATGTTCATTTTAGACAAAAAAAGAAAAGAAAAAAAAAAAAAAGAGGTTGCACCGGATTCTTCGAAGGCGACGTGCTGAGCAAGAGGAGTTTAATAACAATGATTCTAATATGTTCCTGTTAATCTTCCTTTCTTCACCTGCCACTTACTTTTGGCGGTGTCCCTACTTGGCCCAACACTCTCTGGCGACAAATATCAGCTGATGATTCGTCTGAGCAATATTTTTTGGGGGCTGTTAAATCTTGGAACATGAACGTTGGCGCCGGTGATCTACGAGGAAATGGCAAGGAAAGTGAGAGTTTTGTTTTGCTACTAAAATCGGCGACTTGCTATAATCTTGTTGACAAGAGAATATATAATTTTGGGACCCAAAAGGAGAGAAGCTCGTGCAGGAGGAGATATAATTGAAAATGTAGACAGCTAGCTAGCTAGAATATGTAATAAACAAGGGATGATTTGATCGCCATGGGAGGACCACCTAGCTAGCCATGAACTGTGGGCTTCAATTATAAAGTAAAGATTTGCCACTATTTCACATCACTGGAGAATGAGAGTGCAACCCCTGCATAATTTTAGATTATAGGAGGTTGAGAGGGTTGATTGTTTATTTTAAGTTTGACTTGCTTCCATTATCTCTTAGCTTATGATCAATAATGTTTTTTGTAGTGTTCGTTAGCATGAGGACTTTAGTGATTTCTAGCATCATCGTATGAGAAAGTACAAAGAAACAAATTTCGTTGCAATCAATGTGTTCCTTCAGGCTTTCAGCAGGTTTTTTTCAGAAACCTAATGACTTTAAATCCAACGGAATCTTAGACTGTTTTGATTGAAAGTCATATCGGTCAAATTTGGATGGTTTGATGAGTCATTCAACGACCTGGTTGACTTGACATGATATCAAAGATGACCTTCACATGCTATCAGACAATTTCTCCATTGACGTCAATAGCATCAGTTCAGAGTGTAATGCATGGGAAAAAAATTGAGCATTGGATCTACCAGTGGAGTTGTTGTTCCCAGAAATCAAATATGGTCTTCTCACGTCAGCAGACAGCCCTTCCATTGGTAACAGCGTGTAATGCATTGGAAAAGAATTGTGAAGCACAAAATTTTGACATAACAGGGGCATCAATTGATCAGACAAATCCTGCTCACCACATGGTACTTAGAAGGAGTAGAAGAAAAGTTAAACTTCAATCCCAAACCGGCAGCATTCAAGAAACGGTGGAGCACCAGGAAGATAGCTCTTCAGTATCAATGGAATCAGGTATTAAACAGGGCAATCCCAGATTTACTAAGCAGAAACAGCCGCAGGGTGCATATACTATGGAGAGAGATGAAGAGGTTCAGAATATGTTGAATGATGGGGTACGATTGGGTCTGGGTGTCATACAGGAACGGAATGTTTTTGCTGAATCGATCTGGGAAACTGTGAACAAGGAAATTGAAAAATATGAACTAGGAAATTGAAACTGTTTAACAGGAAAATATACTTTTGGAATTGCTTCGGTTTGGGCATGCTAGCAAAACTTCATGCTATTAAAAAGATGCTCATTCACCATGTTTGTTTTCTAGTTAATAATACTTGTTATAACTTAATTTTTAAATTTTTAGAAATTAAAAATAAAATAACAAAAAAATAAATGAACAAAAATAATTTGAAAATTAAATTAAGACAACATAAATTAAAAATTTGAGAATTAATAAAGATGAAATTATAATTTGGGAGTCAATTTGATAAAAAATTAAAAACAATAATAAGTTTGACATTTAATTAAACTTTGATTTTATTAATTAATGCAATCAAGAGCTTAATTAAAAACAATACTAAAGTTTGGGGTTGATATTGGTTTGAAATTGTAAGAAATTAAAATCCAATGATCAACGTGAAAAACGAGGGTACTATAAGGAGTGTAATTGATTTCACCAGGGATAATTATGAAATAATTAAAAGTTGAAGAGTAAATTAAGAACGGATTTAATTGATTAAATTGGAAACTAAGGATGGTTTTGTAAATTTCTCCACAATGCAAGGGCTCAATTGCAATTTGATCCAGGGGTAAAATTAAATAAAGGGGGACTTTCCATGATTAGGGGCCTAATAGATAAATGTCAGAATATCAGGGGTCAAATTGGAAATAACCATTTCTGGAGAAAACGACGCCGTTGCGTTTCTACTATTCATCACCTTCTTCATCGATTAATTCAGCAGAAAGGAGACTGCCTCAAACCGGTTGCAATCGTGTACCACGTCTCCTACACAATGCATCTCCAAATATGCCTCACCCCCATGATCATTTTCCGGGGAGAAAGAGAGGACATTCAGAGAAACGACCACAAAAAGGGTTGGACGAGCGCACTGGACGGGGGAGAGACGGGAGAAAAAAACGAAAAAACCAGAGGAGGAGAGAACAAGGGGGTTTTTTCGGAAGCTGAGAAAAATCACAGAAAACAGAGAGAACACAAACAGAGGAGAAAAAAAAACCAAAGAACTGGTGATGTAAACAGAGGACAGACGAAAATAAAAGAAAGGGAATAAACAGAGAGAAAGACCAGAACAGGAGGACACAACTCGAGGGGACGAACAACACAGGGGAGACCTGGAAACGCAAACAGAGGCGAATGAACAGAAGCAAACCAGGAAATAAAGAACAAAGAATGCAAAAGAAAAGCAAGAAGAGGGGAGAGTAACATCAGCCAGAAAGAACAAGCCTCCATCTTCAGCAGCCCCCCTAAACAGGTTAGCTTCCCTTCCCTTTGCAAAATTCAAGTAAGTTCTGACCTTCGCACTGTGGACAGCATGCGTGAATAGTTACGTATGTGTGCCTCAGCCAGCCGGGTCATTGGCTTGGGCCAGTGGCCAGGCCGGGCTGGCTAGGTTCAAACCAGCCTGTATGGACTGAGTCAGATCCAACCCAAAAAAAATTAAAAAAAAAATCTGAGGCTTGGATGGGCCTGGTCCCAGGCCCAGCCAGCCCAATCTGTTTTAGACCAAGGATGTATTTGGCAAAACATACCTTTATGTCTTATCTTTTTTATTCCACCTCTTTTTATTTTGTTATCTAGTCAAGCCTTTTCGGATATCAGAAAATTCTGAAAACATTCGTGGACCTTCTTGAATTTATTTGTGGGTCTTTTGTATTTTTTTAGATATTTCACTCTAAAATTGATCTGTATTTTTATTATGAAATGCAAATCCGGTATATGATATATTTTTTTCATTTTAAAAAATAAAAAAATATGTATGCATTGATTTAAATTCATTTTACTAGTTTATTCATTAATATCAGATTCAGAAAACCATTTTTTTGCTATGTAATATTTACAAACATTAAAGTTGAAAATATCCATAATTGAAAATTCACTAACGCCAGAATTAAGAATATTACAAGCAAACTATCATAACATCAATTAACACACTCTTGGCAATTTAAGACAAAACCAGTAATGGAACTTACCTCAGGTAAGATGCTTAAAGAGTGATACTATCTTTCTTTTTATGTAACCAGTTTCGTATTATAAAATCTCTATTGACCAGTTAGGGTTCGTAGTAACCATAATATCAGGTAGCGACTCCTTAAACAAGACCTTCACTTAAAAAAAAAAGTCAAAAATCTATTTTTTTTAAAAAAATTGAATTTTTAAAGTTGGTCACAATATCAGATGTGACAATACTAGACGGGCAGCTTGCAAAGAAAAATTTGTCAACTTTCTTTAGAAATAACAGGATATTAGATGTACTTCTATAAATGCTATTGGGTAATCCGGTGGGGTTTTAGTCTTATGGATGATAACAACTTCAAAGTTTACTCTATAGAATATGGGGGACAGTGGATTGCTATCTTTGGTGTTCATTCTTCTTCAGATTTTGCTTGTGCTGTAGTGGCCTTACAGTGCATGTTAGCTGGTTCTAGAACAAGTCCAATATTATTATGTAAAATTTATCGAAGCTTAGGCATATTGTGTAGAATCAGTAGAAAGTGCAATAATAGGGGAAGTCAAGCAATGAAGTACTGTTTGGATGAGGCATAACCAGTTGTAACAACAACTAGCTAAATGATTTCCCAGAATCATCATCAGCTACGTCCTCAATATCTGAGCAAATTTGGAAAAGGGAGGTTTACAGCGTGCCCACTGGGAGGCTTTCTTTTCAGTTGTAGACCTCCTGGCACGTTGTAGTACGAGATAAGAAAAGAGGCCGTCTAGGAGTGGGTTCCATTGAGGGAAAAAACAAAGCTCTTCTTTTCAAATGGTTATGGAGGCTGAGTGACCAACACAATAGAGGATGGCAGGATGTTATTAACAGGAAGTATTAGACTAGTTTTGAAAATGGTCTCCTTTATTTTTCTCAGTACTCTCTTCCAGGTATATGGTCTGGTATATATTCCATTATACATGATGAAGGTGACATTTCAGCATGATTGAAAAATTGTTGTCATTTTTCAGTTGGAAACGGAATGAGGACGCATTTTTGGATAGATTCATGGCTAGATCATGGACCTCTAAAGCTTCAATATCCGCGATTGTTTGCCTTATCTACATCACCACAAGCTATGATTTCAGATATGGCCGGTGATTATTTTAATGAAGGTACGTTGGCATTGGAAATTATTTTGGAAGAGAGGTTTGAGGCATACAGAGATGGGCCAACTGCATTGCCTTCTAGACCAAATTAAAGGTACTCATTTGAAACAAAATGTTACGGATTCTAAGCGGTGGAAGCAAGAAAGAACTGGTGTTTGTTCTGTCTTGGTATGTCTAGCTACTCCTTTTAATCTAGGTAACCTTTTTGTGATGAAGCTATAGAAACTGTGGATATCTTTTCATGAACTATGGATGAACTATTATTACTTACATGGTTTTCACATGTTAAAGGGAAATTTCAGAGCAATGCAATGCAATAATAATGCTATTAAGCCTTTGGCATAGTATGGGAAATTTGGATGGTTAGAAAAAGATTTGTGATTGGGATACATCGTTCGAGCTCATTCTTCATCGCCTCGCTTTCTGATTGAATTTAATTGATAAAAACTTCTTAATTATACATAGGATTTGATTTGTTTAGAGGTCTGTCTGGAGGGAATCCCTTTATGGTCTTCCTAACAGGGTTATGTTCAAGGCTCATAAGGCTTGTTTGGGTATTTCCTTCTTGTATCCCTTCCTGTATTTTCTGTTTCTTTCTCTTTGTATTCCTTTTTGCTATTTAGCCTCCAATTTTGGCTCTAGCTTTGGAGGGCAATGCTATTCTCGTTACCATAATAATGGCGTAAATATCGACACCTAAAATAATATTTAAGACATATTATATTATACTTTATTTACGAGATTCATTTTTCCACATGTCAATGCATCTTGATCACGTCAATATTATTTTTCAATCTCAATCCTCAAGAAAATAAAAATCAAAATAAAAAATCAAAATATATACACTTAAATAAATAGAATAAAAGGTTAGACAAATATATGCAATATTCCATCTTCTTCATAATTATACAAAAGCAAATATATACAAAATTTATAGTCAAGATGCTAAAAGAAGCCCCACCAGATTTAGAGTTCATTACATATTTATGGTAGTAATTGGATTTTAAATTATTTTTTACTTAGAAATATATTGAAATATATTTTTTATTTTTTAAAATTTATTTTTAACATCGATACATCAAAATAATTTTAAAACATAAAAAACATAAATTTATTTGTAAATTTATTTACGACATTCATTTTTTCTACATATCTATGCATCTTGATCACGTCAATATTTTTCAATCTCAATCCTCAAAAAAATAAAAATCAAAAATCAAAATGTATACACTTAAATAAATAGAATAAAAGGTTAGACAAATATATACAATATTCCATCCTCTTTGTAATTGTACAAAAGCAAATATTTACAAAATTTATAGGCAAGATGCTAAAAAAAACCCCACCAGATTTAGAGTTCATTGCATATTGTGGTAGTGATTGCATTTTAAATTATTTTTTAGTTAGAAATTCATTGAAATATTTTTTTTATTTTTTGAAACTTATTTTTGACATGAATACAACAAAATAATCTAAAAACATAAAAAAATTAATTAATACAACTAAGCTCTTGATTTTTTTTGTTTGGTAAAAAAATTAATTAATACAACATAAACAAAATTTATTTTTTTTGTTTTGTGATAAAAAAAAAAAGAATTATAATAAGCTCTTGATGTTTTTTTATTGGTAATGATAATAAACTTTTTTCAGTATTGAGAAATTAGTAATACAACTAAGAATCTTGACGATGTAATAAAAACCAAACTTATCCTAAAAGAAGTGGCCAATATTGCTTTCTATATATTTTCTTAAATAATTGACAAAATTTTCAAATTTGAAATTTCGTAGCGAATGTCACCATTGATAAAAAGACAAGGTTTTTGTTTTTTTAAAAAAGAAATTTCACTTCAAGAAGGGCAAACTACAGTACAGAACTCTAGCTAGCTACATGCAATTGAATATTCCTTCTTCTCTGTATCTATCTATTCAAAAGGAAATCTTACACACACACACACACACACGCTCTCTCTCTTGTCAGCTGAAAAGTTTTTTAAATATTGTAACTATGTTTATTTATATTATCTAAGCAGAAATAGTAATATCTTTTATACTCATTAAAAATAATTAACTTCAAACATTAATAAATTATTTTTAAAATTTTTCTTATAATTAACGTGGCCAAATAATAAAAACAATTATTTTATTTTCCATGAAAAATAATTTATTTTTCAATAATCCTTTTTTTATGAAAATATTTTAAAACCTAGCAAACAAGGCCTAAATTAAAAGCTTTTTATTAGGATAAACAAAGCCAGATAAGAACAACACACAATATCAGTGCCTCAAATCCCTCCATCTTTACCTGTTAATCAAAGGATCAGCACTAGCAGGAAATAAAACGAACATGGACATGTCTATTTTTTATAGGATAATCCAAACCAAACGGGCCCAAAAGAGTCATGGTCCATGCCCATGTGCACATGACTCCCACTATGTTCAGAGCTTGTGCTTGCCCCTTGGCATGGGGGGTGTGACCCATTAGAGAGAGACAGGAAGAAAAAAAATGATGGCAACAGCTCCTGGAAAATGCTTCCTGGTCACCGGCCCTCCGGTAAGTAACATCAAAATCACTCTTTTTACATACAGTTTTCAATGAATTTCTAAGTGGGAAATGTCTCCACTCTCTTGCAAAGTCTCAAAGAAATGCGCTGTGTTTGAAACCCTCAAAACCTCAAACCCTCAAACCCCACCTTGAAAATTCAAGGTTTTTTACACTATTACCCAATCTTGCACTATCAGCTAGCTGAATTGATTTGATTTATCGAAATAAACCGACAAAAGAAGTGAAAAGGATTTAGCAACAGTACTGGGACGCCATTGAATAGTCTACACCTCTCAAGACCATAGTTATTAAACCCGGTCCGGGGTTGACCCGGCCAAGGGGCCGGGTCCCGGATTTCATGGGTCAACCCGGGTCAACTCTGGTCAACCCGGAAAAATTTTAAAAAATTAAATTTTTAATATTTCATATGAAAAAATCCATGTAAATATAGATTATACATATTATGAAGTTTAAAATAATATTTTAAAAAGTTTTTTATCCCACATTGAAAAAACATAACTTTTTTCTTAGAAACATAGAGTATATATACTAATGAGTTTTAAATCCCACATTGAAAAGATAATATATTATCCTTTTAAGTTGAAGTATTTAAACCAAAAGATTTTTTATCCCACATTGAAAAAACATGATTTTTTTCTTGGGAACATAGACTATATATATTAATGGGTTTCAAATCCCACATTGAAAAAACATGGTTTTTTTCATGGGAACATAGAGTATATATATGAAAGGGCTTCAAATCCCACAGTGAAAAGATACCATGTTATCCTTTTAAGTTGAAGTATTTAAACCAAAAGGTTTTTTATCCCACATTGAAAAAATATGGTTTTTTTCATGGAAACATAGTGTATATATATGAAAGGGCTTCAAATCCCACATTGGAAAGATATTATGTTATTCTTTTAAGTTGAAGTATTTAAACCAAAAGGTTTTCTATCCCACATTGAAAAAACATGATTTTTTTCATGGGAACATAGTGTATATATATGAAAGGGCTTCAAATCCCACATTGGAAAGATATTATGTTATTCTTTTAAGTTGAAGTATTTAAACCAAAAGGTTTTCTATCCCACATTGAAAAAACATGATTTTTTTCATGGGAACATAGTGTATATATACTAATGGGTTTCAAATCCCACATTTGAAAAAAAAAAACCGGGTCTCGTCCGGGTTCGCCCGAGTCACCAGGGTTCCGGGTCGACCCTGTATCTTTTATACTCATTAAAAATAATTAACTTCAAGCATTAATAAATTATTTTTAAAATTTTTCTTATAACATGGCCAAATAATAAAAACAATTATTTTATTTTCCAAGAAATATATTTATTTTTCAATAATCCTTCTTTTATGAAAATATTTTAAAAACCAGCAAATAAGTCCTAAATTAAAAACTTTTTATGAGGATAAACAAAGCCAGATAACAACAACACACAGTATCACTGTATCAGTGGCTCGAATCTTAGAAAGAGTGGTTTAGATTGAAGAATAAAACTTGTGAAAATAAAACAAACTGATCAATCACTGTTATCTAATCTTCTATTATCAGCTAGCTAAATTGATTTGATTTATCGAAATGAACCGACAAAAGAAGTGAAAAGGGAAATTTTAGACAACATATCACGTAGCAATAGTACCTTTCCATTGAATATTCAATCTTCTTACAAATAGTCTTCATCTCTTAATAATTATCAGGAGTCATGGAATGGTGGGGTACAAGCTAGCTATTATTAATTGTAATGTTCGGATTTCACATCATAGATAAAGCCTAAAATAATTCGGGTAATTAAGGGCGAGATAGAGTTAGATTTGTTGTTTAACACAAGAAATGAATAAACTAGGAGACAAAACAAGAAAATAATATAAAAATGGTTGAAGGATGATCACCCAATGCAGAGTCTCGTATTTTTTTTAATCATGGAATATAATAATTTTATTAAGCACATAATGGTGCAAAATAATATATCTCTCATATTTCATAAATAAATAAAAAAAGTCATCAGAATTGGGCCCATTGCTGAAACCCCAACACAAGTATTCTAATAATAGTGAAAAATACTGCATTTCCCTTATAGAATGGCAATTTAAATGAGTCTACATGTATAACTATTTGCTTGGATGGAATCGAAGTTCAAGTTGTCTTGATAGGTGTCACGAGTTTCTCCACACGGTGAACTGATTTTTTTATAACATAAAAAATAAAATATTATAAGCGTATAAATAAAATTTTTCATGGGATTTTTAATAGTACAAGATTTGCAAAAATAAAGTCATGGGATCAACATAACTTTGGTGTGATTAGTTTACTTTTTTTCATTTTCTTTTTTGTTTTTAATTCTTGAAAGCTAATTTTTATTAAAAAATTGATTTTTTTAAAAAAATTATTTATAAAATTCATTTTTTCTACATGTCAATCCATCTTGATCACGCGAATATTTTTTAATCTCAATCCTCGAGAAAATAAAAACAAATCAAAATTTAAACTCTTAAATAAATAGAATAAAAGTTTAGACAGTTTTTTGTAATACCCCATCTTCTTTGTAATTGTAAAAAAGCAAATGTTTACAAAATTTCTAGTCAAGATGTTAAAAGAAACCCCACCAAATTTTGTGTCCATCAGGTATTATAATAGTGGTTGTTTTTTAAATTATTTTTTACTTGAAAATATATTAAAATATTTTTTTATTTTTTTAAATTTATTTTTAACATCAATACATCAGACTAAAAACATAAAAAAAATTAATTAATACAACTAAGCTCTTGATTTTTTTTTGTTTGGTAAAAAAACTAATTAATACAACATAAACAAAATTTATATTTTTTGTTTTCTAATAAACAAAAATGAATTATAATAAGCTCTTGATGTTTTTTTTATTGGTAATGATAATAAACTTCTTTCAGTATTGATAAATTAGTAATACAACTAAGAATCTTGATGATGTAATAAAAACCAGTCCCATTAATTTCCACAATTAATCAAACCAAACTTATCCTAAAAGAAGTGGCCAATATTGCTTTCTATATATTTTCTTAAATAAATGACAAAATTGTCAAATTTGAAATTTCATAGCGAATGTCACCATTGCTAGGTGAAGCCCAAAGACAAGGTTTTTGTTTTTTTTTAAAGAGAAATTTCACTTCAAGAAGGGCAAACTACAGTACTCTAGCTAGCTACATGCAATTGAATATTCCTTCTTCTCTGTATCTATTCAAAAGGAAATAACACTCACACATTACGCTCTCTTGTCGACTGAAAAGTTTTTTAAATATTGTAACTATGTTTATTTATATTATCTTTTTATTAGGATATACAAAGCCAAATTTATTAGGATATTTTTTGTGTTTTTAGATTATTTGATGTATTGATGCCAAAAGTTTTTTAAAAAAAATTAAAAACATATTTTAATATATTTCCAAACAAAACATAATTTAAAATGCAATAACTAACACAATATATAATAAACTCTAAATCTGGTGGGGCTTCTTTTAGCATCTTGACTATAAATTTTGTACATATTTGCTTTTGTACAATTACAAAGAAGATGGAATATTGCAGAAAACTGTCTAATTTTTTATTCTATTTATTTAAGTGTCTACATTTTGATTTTTTATTTTTATTTTCTTGAAGATTGAGATTGAAAAATATTGACGTGATCAAGATGCATTGACATGTGGAAAAAATGAATCCCATAAATAAATTTAAAAATAAATTTATGTTTTTTTTTGTTTTTAAATTATTTTGATGTATTGATGTCAAAAAAAAATTAAAAAATATTTCAATGTATTTTTAAGAAAAAAATAATTTAAAATGCAACCACAATATGTAATGAACTCTAAATCTGGTGGGGCTTCTTTTAGCATCTTGACTATAAATTTTGTACATATTTGCTTTTGTACAATTACAAAGAAGATGAATTATTGCAAAAACTGTTTAATCTTTTATTTTATTTATTTAAGTGTCTACGTTTTGATTTTGATTTTTATTTTCTTGAAGATTGAGATTGAAAAATATTGACGTGATCAAGATTGCATTGACATGTGGAAAAAATGAATCCCATAAATAAATTTAAAAATAAATTTATGTTTTTTTTGTTTTTAAATTATTTTGATATTGATGCCAAAACTTTTTTAAAAAAAATTGGCCACTTCTTTTAGGATAAGTTTGGTTTGGTTCATTGTGAAAATTAATGGGAGTGGTTTTTATTACGTCATCAAGATTCTTAGTTGTATTACTAATTTATCAATACTAAAAGAAGTTTATTATCATTACCAATAAAAAAACATCAAGAGCTTATTATAATTCATTTTTTTTATCAGAAAACAAATTTTTTTTTTGTTTATGTTGTATTAATTGATTTTATTACCAAACAAAAAAAATCAAGAGCTTAGTTGTATTAATTAATTTTTTATGTTGTTATATTAGTTTATTGTATCGATGTCAAAAATAAATTTTAAAAAATAAAAAAATATTTCAATATATTTTTAAGAAAAACATAATTTTAAAAATAATCCCTACTATGATACCTAATGGACACTAAATTTGGTGGGGTATCTTTCAGTATCTTGACTATAAATTTTGTAAATATTTGGTTTTTTACAATTACAAAGATGATGGAATATTGCAAAACACTGTCTAACCTTTTATTCTATTTATATAAGTATTTAAATTTTGATTTGTTTTTAATTTTTTTGAGGATTGAGATTGAAAAATATTGGCGCGATCAAGATGCATAGAAATGTGGAAAAAATGAATCTCATAAATAAATTTTTTTAAAAAATCATTTTTTTATAAAAAATAGCTGCCAAGAATTAAAAACAAAAAAAGAATAACAAAGTAAACTAATCACACCAAAGTTTTGTTGATCCCACGACTTTATTTTTGCAAATCTTGTACGATTAAAAATCCTATGAAAAATTTTATTTATATGCTTGTAATATTTTATGTGTTGATATTTCCTTTTCTTTGTGTATTCTTGATACTTTCTAAACGATAATTTATCAAGAATACATAACAAAAATACTTTGAATTGTTGATTTTTCACCAAAAATAATTTAGAAACAAGAATTCATTATATGATGGATTTTTCCATTATAATACTGTCATGGAGGTTTCAGAGGAATCTTGAAATGCCATCCTATCTAATTTTTAGTCTTAACATCTCTCATCCTGCTCAACATTCCAAAAGATATCACTATGGGAAGTTTGTATCGAGTTGTAAGTTCATTATCTAATGGATTTTTCCATTATAATACAGTCATGTAGGTTTAGAGGAACCTTGAAATGCAATCATTCCTATCTCATTTTGAGTCTTGACATCTCTCACCCTCAGCATTCCAGAAGAGATCATGGTCTCCACCTCGTAATAAAATCACATACTCACATGACATCGTATTAATAATAATGTAAGTCATTAATATTATTTTAGGTGTCGATATTTATGTCCTTAAATGGGGAGGTTTGTTTTCCCATATTTAGCTATAAATAGAGGCCATTAGTAGGAGCAAAATGAGTACACATCGGCTGCAGTTGGGCAGCAGAGAGATAGAGAGATACGCGAGGCAAAATACAGGGAAACTCAACTTGACAGTAATGTGTTTGTTATTTTATTTCTTATTGCTTGAAACTTCATCACGCCTAGCGAAGAAATAGCTAATAAAAATAATCCTAATTTATATTAAAAGATAATCTAAAATAGTTGTATCGCATCAGAACTCTTTCATAACTTAGAATTCCTTAAACCAGAGGTTCTAACTCTATCAATTGGACCAAGCTGTAACTTTGGAAGTCATTGGTTCACATCAATCATTTCCCTTTGTAATAATGAACTCTTAAAAAGCCAGGAATGGGCAGAGCAGTTACAAAGGTTAGGGATAATTTTGAAGAACAATGAGGAGTTCGATTGAAAAGAACAGCGCTAAGGAGGATGTGTAAAATGATTTTCCCTGCATACATTGTGTTTTTCTTGTGCAGGAATTTATTTGTCTTGGTCATGATCGGAAATTTCTTATGTGGACACTTGTTATTTTTTATGTTACAAAAAAGTCAGTTTCCCTTGTGGAGAAACTCGTGCAACCTATCGAGGAAGATAGATCAATTAAAGGTTGAGGGCTGGTGGCAGAGGAAGCCACCCAGCCAGTCAGCATCTTCGTTAAAAAAATACATGGTTCACTTAGCTAAACCTACTACCTAGATTACAAGATAAGGATAACAAGAATGAAAGGAAACCTGAGAAAATAACGAACTTTATTTTATAAAATAAACAACTTTCGAAGGATGTAATTGGAGGAAAAAAACAATATCAACTTGTGTCATCTTTTCAAACTCATGATCTTAGCTAGTGACTAAACTAGAAGCACTTTCTCTAAAAAACCACCATTTTAAAACTTAATTCAACCTGGTGGGTTGATCTGTGACTTAGGTCAAGCCAGGTTTCAAAAGAAATTTAGGAAGAATTGATCTGGTGTGAAATAGTTAAAAACTGGAGTTGACCAATGATCTTATTATCTTGGGCAAGCTTTCTCAAAATTAGGTCAAAACTTGATGACTATTTTCTTTTATTTTATGTTTTTTCAAAATGATTGCATTTTAACTTTTTATTTTTTTTAAAAAAAGATTTGGTTAACTTGGGTTAACTCAAGTTAACCCACCTGACTCGGTATTTGTCTTGGATCGACTCCTGGATTGGGTTTAAAAGCTTTGAAAAACACCATTAAGACCAGCTCCTAATAAGTTGGTTGACTTGGGTTCACTCAAGTCAACCCACCTGACTCATGACTCGGTATTTGTCTCGGATCGACTCCTGAGTCGGGTCTAAAAGCTTTGAAAAACACCATTAAAATCAATTTCTAATAAGTGAAATGTTGAATGGTGAAATAAATAAAAAATCAACTATACGAAGGGAGGATAAAAAAAATATAATTAAGAGAATAAAAAACTAATTTGAAAAAAAATAAGATAGCAACCTAAAATTTTTAATTAAGGGGAAAAATTAAAAAGAAAAATCAAAATTAACAAAAGAATCCAAAAAAAAAAAAGAGATTGAAGATTAAATTTGAAAAAAAAAATTCAAGATTAGTATTCAAGAATGAAATTGAAAACAAATTAAGATTTTATACATGAATCAAAATTAGAAATAGAACGAAACCTTAAATATCAATGGAAATCTACGTAACACCAAGTTTTTAACTAATGCATTAATTTATAATGAAGACTTCATTTCCGGTCAAGATTGAATGTTCTGATCACTAATCTTACTCGTGCATTTATAATGAAACCAAATCTATCATTTCTTTCCCATATATATACGTATGCAGGGCAAATCATTTTATACATCCTTTTTAAGAAATTAAACCACCAAGGCCATGGCTTCCCACATCTCTCTCTTTTCCACACCTTTTTTGGTTTTTTACTTACTTGCTTATGCTGCCTTCTTTGCTTCTTTTGCTTACTCGGCTAGTACTGGAGCTGCTGAAGTAGCAAATGGAAGGAAGGAAGCGGAAGCTCTTCTAGAATGGAAAGTCAGTCTTGACAACCAAAGCCAGTCTCTCCTGTCTTCTTGGGCTGGAGACAGCCCTTGCAACTGGTTCGGAATCAGTTGCGACCAGTCTGCTAGTGTTACCAACATAAGTCTGTCCAATTCTAGTTTGAGAGGTACGCTTAATAGTCTCAGATTCTCTTCCTTTCCTAACTTGATTGAGCTTACCCTTAGCTACAACTCCCTTTATGGTTATGTACCTTCACATATAGGTATCCTTTCTAACCTCTCCACCCTTGACTTGTCTTTCAATAACATTTCTGGCAACATTCCACCAGAAATTGGAAATTTAGTATCTCTCACTATTTTAGCTTTGTCATCTAATAGATTAACCGGTACAATACCGACATCTTTAGAAAATTTAAAAAGCTTATCTATACTTTATCTTTGGAATAATAGTCTTTTTGGTCCAATTACTTTTATCGGAAACCTAACAAGATCTCTCACTAGTTTAGCTTTGTCATCTAATAAACTAACCGGTATAATACCAACATCTTTAGGAAATTTAAAAAGCTTATCATTACTTAACCTTGCGGATAACAATCTTTTTGGTCCCATACCTCCAGAAATGAACAACCTTACACATTTGTATATGTTTCAAATATATTATAATCGATTGTCTGGAAATCTACCACAAGATGTGTGCCTTGGTGGATTACTTCAATATTTTGGTGCGATGGACAATTATTTCACGGGACCTATCCCCAAAAGCTTGAGAAATTGCAGCAGCTTGTTGAGACTCAGACTTGAGAGAAACCAACTTAGTGGAAACATATCTGAAGCTTTTGGCACACATCCCCATTTGTACTACATGGATTTGAGTGATAATGAATTGCATGGTGAACTTTCATGGAAATGGGAGCAGTTTAACAATCTGACAACCTTCAAGATTTCTGGAAACAAGATTTCTGGAGAAATACCAGCAGCTCTTGGGAAGGCAACTCATCTACAAGCTCTTGACCTGTCGTCAAATCAACTAGTTGGGAGAATTCCCAAAGAATTGGGAAATTTGAAGTTGATTGAACTTGCACTCAACGATAACAGACTTTCAGGTGATATTCCTTTCGATGTTGCATCGCTTTCTGATCTCGAAAGGCTTGGCCTGGCGGCGAACAATTTTAGTGCAACAATTCTTAAACAGCTTGGCAAGTGCTCAAAACTGATATTCTTGAATATGAGCAAGAATAGATTCTCAGGGAGTATTCCTGCTGAGATGGGGTCTTTACAGTCTCTTGAAAATCTTGATCTCAGTTGGAATTCCCTGATGGGAGGTATAGCACCGGAGCTTGGACAGCTGCAGCGGCTAGAGTTTCTGAACCTCTCCCATAATATGCTGTCTGGTCTCATTCCAACCAGTTTTAGTAGACTGCAAAGCCTCACTAAAGTGGATGTATCCTACAACAAGTTAGAGGGTCCCATTCCTGACATCAAAGCCTTTCGCGAGGCACCATTTGAAGCCATTCGCAACAACACCAACCTGTGTGGCAATTCTACTGGTTTGGAGGCTTGTGCTGCTCTCATGAAAAACAAAACTGTGCGCAACAAGGGGACCAAAGCTGTCATTTTGACTGTATTTTCTCTGCTGGGTAGTTTGTTGGGCTTGATTGTAGGGTTTTTTTTCTTTTGCCAAAGCACAAGAAAGAAAAGGTTAGTGGAAGCACAACAACTATTGCATTGTAAAGTGGATGTTTCCGCGAGATGGCGCCCTGATGGGGAACTGAGCTACGAGGACATCATTGAGGCTACTGAGGAATTCGACTCCAAATATTGCATTGGTACAGGAGGGTATGGAGTTGTTTACAAAGCTGTACTTCCATCAGAACAAGTCCTTGCCGTGAAGAAGTTTCACCAAACACCAGAAGTTGAGATGACCACCTTGAAAGCTTTTAGAAGCGAGATTAATGTCTTAAAGGGTATACGGCATCGAAATATTGTGAAGCTGTATGGTTTCTGCTCGCATGCCAAACACTCATTTTTGGTATATGAATTTGTGGAAAGGGGGAGTTTAAGAAAGGTATTGAACGACGGGGAACAAGCAGGAAAGATGGATTGGGATAAAAGGATAAATCTTATCAAAGGCGTAGCCAATGCTTTATCCTACATGCACCATGACTGCTCTCCCCCGATTATTCATAGAGACATTTCCAGCAACAATGTTCTTTTGGATTCAGAATATGAGGCTCATGTCTCTGACTTCGGCACAGCCAGGCTCCTAATGCCTGACTCATCCAATTGGACATCATTTGCTGGCACCTTTGGGTACACAGCTCCAGGTATGCAGTTAAGTTTCAGTATCACCTTCTACAGTAGGTTAGTTTACAAAATCACTAGAAAACAAAATAGGTGCAGTAAATTATTTTGGCAAAATATAGCATGACCAGCCTCTTTTGCAGAGTTGGCATACACAATGAAAGTGGATGAAAAATGTGATGTGTATAGCTTTGGAGTATTAACATTGGAAGTAATGATGGGAAAGCATCCTGGCGATTTCATCTCATCTCTAATGTTTTCTGCTTCCACCTCCTCATCATCACCAATCGGTCACAATACAATCTTGAAGGATGTCTTAGACCAGCGCCTCCCACCTCCTGAAAACGACCTTGCGGACGGTGTGGCGCATGTTGCAGAACTAGCGTTTGCTTGCTTGCAGACCGATCCCAATTATCGACCAACAATGCGACAAGTTTCTACAGAGCTTACAACTCGCTGGCCACCATTGCCAAAGCTATTCTCCACGATAGAATTGGAAGATGAACTGGTTCACGGAAATGTTAATGGTTGAATTTTTACTGTATACTTTCCTGTCAAGGAGCCAGTAGCTCAGCTGTATTAGAGCCCCCCTCCTCTCAAGAGTGTTATTGTCTGTCTTAGATATTCAGTCCAAAGTCTTACATTTCGTCTATTTCTTCGCCTCCTGCTTGTGTATATTAAATGCAGAAACAAGAAACAGAGTTTTCCCATTTCGAACTTAAATTCGCCAGATGAAATATTTCACATATTTTTAGTTTTCGTGAGCAACAATGCAAGAAATCAACATATTTTCTCCTTTTTTTCTGTTTTCCAATAAACGAAAATGAATTATAATAAGCTCTTGATTTTATTTATTTTTAATTGGTAATGATAATAAACTTCTTTCAATATTGCCATATGAGTACAACAACTAAAAATCTTGATGATATAATTAAAAACACAATCAAACAAAACTTGTCCTAAAAGAAGTGGCCAATGCTTTCTATTTTCTTAAATAATTGACAAAATTTCCAAATTTGAGATTTCATAGCAAACAAGTGTTACCATTGATAGGTGAAGCCAAAAGACAAGGTTTTTTTTTTTCTTTTCAAGAATGGCAAACAAGTAGTTAGACTATATTTATTTATATTATCTTTATTATTTTTAACCAGAAATAGTAATATCTCTTACACTCATTAAAAATACCTAACTCAAAATTTTAAAATTTTAATAGCTATTCAACTTGATACCGGTGCTGAAGATTTTTTATTAATTAAAATTGAATTTAAAATTGTTTATTATAAAACTAAAATAAAAAATTAATAAAAAATAAATACTGTATTTATTTTCTCGTTATATATTGAATTTAAATTCTTAATTATTATTTATTTTTGAAAAAAAAAACTATTTTATCACTTAATTTTATTAAAAGAATATTTGCTTAAAATTAGCAAGGGTGAAAATAATACATAATTTAACTTCTATAATATCATATGGTTTTGACAATTTGAAGTATCTTGATATTAAATATTGATTTAATTCGAGAGATAATTTTTCTTGTTTGTTTCTGCATTTACATGTAATTTAAGGGATATTTTTAGGTTGAATGGTTGTTTAAATTGATGTTAGAGTTTAAATTTTGAAATTGAATAATTAATTTACAATAAATTTAAAACTTTTTATTAGGATATACAAAGCAAGATGCCAACACACAATATCATAATGTTTATATTGAAGAATAAAATTTCTGGAAATAAAACAAACGGATTGGTCTAAAGAAGTGGTAGCTTCGAGGAACTCTTCCCCGGCCATATTTAATGAATTCTGTAATTTTGACACCATATTTAATTTGAATGAACTAATCAAGAGTTAAATTTAGCCCGGGTTTGTAATTTTTTATTTTCAATTAAATATTTTATATTAAGTTAATATAAAATCGAGTTTATTATTATTTTATCTTGATTGATTTTACATGCGGTTCTTGTTTTTTAGTTATAATCAACATATTTTTATAATTTGTTGGTATATATAATTCTTGAATTATATTATTGAATGCAATTATTATTTTTTTAGTTTGCAATTAAAATTTTTCATTGAAACGTTAACAGTGCCCACATATTCTTTTGTATTGAGACAAAAAATGCTCCATCCTGCAGCTAACACGTATAATCAAACTAGTAATTACCAAGATAATTATTGAATATTATTTTTGTATCTATCCTAATTAATTAATGATAATTTCATCTCATCCATCAAGCATTTACTAATTATCTGTTAGCAAGATAAACGTGAACATTATCTTTATATAGAAATAGATAATTAGTACATATTATCTTTCTGTTATAGTCATACTATCTTTATGTTATGGTTCCTATATTGTAGCTGAATTTCCTGTAATGCAGTTTATAATTCCTAACTTATAGGAACCCCTTTACTGTACAAATACCAGACCTAAGGTCTGTGTTTATTTTTATTCAATCAATATACAATATTCTTCTATATTTTCATGGTATCATAGCGGAGTTAAGATCCTAATTCATCTTGATCCTTCACTGTTCTTCGCTACATTCAAAACACCTGTGTAGCACCTTTTGCAATCAACACAGGCCTGGGAAATCAAATGGCCGTCCCTGCAACTTCTGCAAATCTCTCAAAAACAAACATCTCAAATCTCTATTTCACTCATCACTCAGACCATCCGGGCTTGGTTTTGGTCTCCAAACCTCTGAACGGAGATAACTACTCCACTTGGAAAAGGGCTATGACTTTAGCCTTGAACTCCAAGAACAAGTTAGGCTTTGTTAACAATTCAATCAAAGCCCCTTCAGAAGAAACTGATCCCGAAGGCTATGCAACATGGTCTCGATGTAACGATATGGTCCACTCATGGATCATGAATGCTCTCAGTCCAGAAATTTCAAACAGCGTGATCTATTATTCCACAACTCGTGAGGTTTGGGAAGATCTCGGTGAACGTTTCTCTCAAAGTAATGCCCCTCGCATCTTTGAAATCCAGAGAGACATTGCTTATCTCAAACAAGAACAACTGTCTGTCTCTTCCTATTACACAAGATTGAAAGGTTTATGGGATGAATTAGCTTCCTACGATAATGCAGTACATGGGGCACAACAGGATCAACAAAAATTAATGCAATTTTTGATGGGGCTGAATGATTCTTACAGTGCTATTCGCGGACAGATCCTCCTTATGAATCCACTTCCCTCAATTCGGCAGGCGTTTTTTTCCGTTTCCCAGGAAGAGAAACTGCGCATCCTCAGTTCATCGCACACCACCATTGAACCCAGTAACAGCGCAGCTATGGCTGTTCAAGGAAGACCCAATCCAGGCAGAAATGAACGATTCAACCGTTCATACGGTTCGCAAGACCCACAAGCGCAAGAGAGGCAAATGGACAACTTCAGGCAAGACAGGCGACGACAGGGCACAGTCGCAGGTAGAGGATGACCCATTTGCTCCCACTGTGGAGAAATGGGGCATTGGGTCCAGACATGTTACGAATTAAATGGGTACCCAGTGGGCCATCAGAAGAAAAAATTTCAGCCGGGCTCACGCGGCTTCCACAACAGGGCCAGGCCTGCAGTGCATAACGTGGCCGAGAGTCCTTGGGCCAGGCCTGCAGCCAATAGTGTTGCCGAGAGCTCTTCCAGAGTTGATGGAAGTCAGTTTATTGGGATTTCGGAAGACCAATTAAAACAACTTTTGTCCCTTGTTAGTAAGAAAGATGACTCTACATCCCAGGCAAATGCTGTGAACAAACCAGGTTTGTCTAAAATCACTTCCCGCAATTGGATCATTGATAGCGGGGCGACAGATCATATTTCTTCATCATCTAAATTATTCCGCAAAAATAAAAGTTATTCATTGCATTCAGTAATACTGCCCAGTGGAGATAAAGTAAAGATTGTCGCGAAAGGATCACTGCCTTTAAACTCTGTCTATTATCTACATAATGTGCTTTGTGTTCCTACTTTCAAAGTTGATCTGATATCGGTTAGTCGTTTGACGAGAAGCCTGAATTGCTCAATAACCTTTTTTCCTTATTGGTGTATTTTGCAGGATCTGGCTACGAGGAGAATGATTGGTTTGGGTAAACAAAGAGACGGTTTATATTATCTGATGGCACTTGTGACGGATAAAACCGTAAACACCACCTCACCACCCACAAAACTGCCGACCTGCAACATTACCATCTCATCCACCGATCTCTGGCATCATCGCTTAGGCCATGCATCATCTCCTTGTTTAAATTTTATTGCCAAGAATTTTCTAAATTTTTCAATTCGGTCAAACAATGCTTGTCATATATGTCCTTTGGCAAAGCAGAGTCGTTTACCTTTCAGTCCTAATACTATCTCTTCAATAAAACCTTTTGAAATAATTCATTGCGATATTTGGGGTCGTTATCGACACTCTTCTCTTACTGGTGCTTATTATTTCCTTACCATTGTGGATGATTTTTCTCGTTTCACATGGATTTTTTTAATGCGACATAAAAATGAAGCACAATCACTTTTAAAAAAATTCTTCAGTTTTGTTCGGACTCAATTTGACTCTCACATTAAAACTTTTCGAAGTGATAACGGTGGAGAATTTATTTCTCTACGTTCTTTTTTTCAAGATCATGGGGTCGTATTTCAACATTCTTGAGTTTACACGCCTTAACAAAATGGGGTTGTGGAACGTAAACATCGTCACATTTTACAAGTGGCTCGCGCTTTAAAATTTCAAGCGCATCTCCCCACACTTTTTTGGGGAGAATGCGCCCTTACCGCCATCCATATAATCAATCGATTGCCCTCTCCGGTCCTTTCTCTAAAGACTCCTTTTGAACTTCTTTTCTCAAAACAACCATCTTTTTCTTATCTCCGTGTTTTTGGTTGTTTAACTTATGCTACTAATATCCGCATTTCTCATAAATTTGATCATCGTTCCATTCCATCAATTTTCATTGGTTATCCCGTTGGACAAAAAGCATACAAATTATTTGATTTGGCAAATAAATTTTTTTACTAGTCGCGATGTCAGATTTCATGAAACCATCTTTCCCTATGCATCTATACAGCCCATTACCCCACCAGACACAGGCCCACCCAATTCCACACCCGAAACTGGCCCAATTCCCATTATGGCCCATGACATCCCTTGGCCCAATCCCACACCTTCCCCGTCAAATGCTCCACCTTTACCAAATCCCCAACCAGCCTCTCCTTTACCAGAGACATCACACCCGTCTTCTCCACGTCATGAATCACCATCCCCTTCGTCACTCACACAGCCATCTCCTTCAGCTCCACCATTTGAAACCACTTCCATCCCTACTCCACAAGCTACACCCACTCCTGCCCCTATTCCTCTCTGTCGTTCACATCGCCAGACCGTTCCACCGATCCGCCTCAAGGATTTCGTCTGCAACAACATTTACACTGACCAATCAACCTCTTTGTCGCTGGGTCCAACTAAAGGTACTCGCCATCCTTTGTCTAATCACCTCTCATATCACCGATACATGCCACATTACAGATCATTTGTTGCTCAAATTGGCTCCATCACTGAACCTAAGTCCTATTCAGAGGCAGTTATTCATCCTGAGTGGCAGAAGGCCATGGCTTCTGAGTTACAGGCTTTGCAAGCTAACAGCACATGGACTCTTACTACACTTCCCACTGGTAAAATTCCCATTGGCTGTCGATGGGTTTATAAGGTCAAGCTCCGATCAGATGGGTCAATTGAAAGGCACAAGGCACGGTTGGTCGCCAAGGGCTTCACCCAACTGGAAGGCATAGACTATCAGGACACATTTTCCCCCACTGCCAAGATAATTTCAGTGCGCTGCTTGCTTGCCTTAGCTGCAGCCCGTGGGTGGTCTTTGCATCAAATGGACGTGAATAACGCCTTTCTTCATGGCGATTTGGCAGAGGAGATTTACATGTCTCCACCGCCTGGTCTACAGCGATAGGGGGAGAATAATCTGGTGTGCCGTCTGCATAAGTCGCTGTACAGGTTGAAACAGGCGTCTAGACAGTGGTTTGCAAAATTCTCAGAGGCTATTTGTTCTGCTGGCTTTGTTCAATCTCGAGCCGATTACTCCTTGTTCACCAAAACACGAGGCAAGCTCTTTACTGCACTTTTGATATTATGGATGACATTTTAATTACTGGAAATGATCATGATAGCATTGTTGACACTAAGAAATTCCTGCATAGTCAATTTAATCTTAAAGACCTTGGTAATCTTAAGTACTTTCTTGGTATTGAAGTTTCTGCATCCAAGAAAGGTATTTTTATCTGTCAGCGTAAATATGCTCTGGAAATTATTGAGGATGTTGGTTTGTTAGGGGCTGCCCCAATTAACACTCCTATGGAAAGAGGTTTAAAGTTATCGAACCAGGGTGTTGTGTTGAAAGAACCGAGTAGGTATAGAAGATTGGTTGGTAGATTGATTTATCTGACAGTTTCGAGGCCAGATATAACATATGCAGTGCATGTTTTGAGTAGATTTATGCATGAGCCCAGAAAGCCTCACATGGAAGCAGCACTTCGGGTTGTCCGATATTTGAAAGGTGCACCGGGTCAAGGTCTATTTTTCTCGTCAAATAATGACTTCAGGTTGAGGGCCTATTGTGACTCGGATTGGGCAGGTTGCCCACTTACTAGGAGATCCACCACAGGTTATTGTGTGTTTCTTGGACCGTCATTAATATCCTGGAGGTCAAAACGACAGAAAACAGTTTCTCTTTCTTCCGTCGAAGCTGAATATCGCGCAATGACAGGAGCCTGCTGTGAGTTGACATGGCTGCGTCAACTGTTGAGAGACTTGGGTCTAATACATCATGAAGCAGCTCTATTGTTTTGTGACAACAAGGCTGCCTTGCATATAGCAGCCAACCCAGTTTCCCATGAGCGGACTAGGCACATTGAGATGGATTGCCATTTCATTAGAGACAAGATTCAAGATGGTTCAGTGATCACGATCACGAGATATGTGAATTCCACACATCAGCTAGCAGATATCTTAACCAAGTCTTTGGGAAAGGAAAGCTTCGTCCCTATGATCCGCAAGTTGGGAGTCCAGGACATTCACTCTACAACTTGAGGGGGAGTGTTAGCAAGATAAACGTGAACATTATCTTTATATAGAAATAGATAATTAGTACATATTATCTTTCTGTTATATTCATACTATCTTTATGTTATGGTTCCTATATTGTAGCTGAATTTCCTGTAATGCAGTTTATAATTCCTAACTTATAGGAACCCCTTTACTGTATAAATACCAGACCTAAGGTCTGTGTTTATTTTTATTCAATCAATATACAATATTCTTCTATATTTTCATTATCATCTAATTCAATTACATTGAATTTTCATTGAATTTGATTTGAAGACAGATAAAATCCAACTTGATTTGATTGGAGTCATATACAGAGGCATGTGAGGGGTTCACTCACCTATCATCTCACCTCATTTTTTTAATTTTTTCATGGTGTTGGACTTTTTATCTCATGATGCTTTGAGGTTTTTTTTATAGATTTATGAATAGATTTAAAACTTAGAATCTAATCTATGACTACGGATGGGGATATAATTTGATTTTTAAGCTTAAATTTGATTTTTGTAAAATTGACTAGGATCTACTATCTAGTTGAAACCCGTTGGATAGAGACAGTCCTTCATCTATCCGACATGACTGGGTTAAAATTGAAGGCAAGTAATGTATTTAGATGTTTGAATTGGATGTAGGTGGAGCAAAATATGACTTCAACACGAGGCAATATTGCCATCTTTAATTATAACCAGTCTAAACTCCTCAATTTTTTTTTAATAAGTTGACGAGCTTGGGCTAGACAGTTAGATACCCTTGATTAATTGACGATGAAGCAACGCTTTAATCCCCCCCATGCAATGAAATTAAGAAACGTGGGTTGTAATAAAAAGCCCTAAGTAGCTAGTATATATAGTTCATTCGAAGTTTTCGAGTTTAATTGTTCGGTAAGAATAGTTAGGAACTTGGAAGGAAATTAACATCGAATTAAAGCGAACCCTTTAAATTACAAAGAAGTGGTTATCTAATCTTACATTATGAGCTAGCTGAATTGATTTGATTGATCAAAATGAACTCACAAAAGAAGTGTAAAGGATATAACTGAGCCCGAAACCCAAAGACGAGTTTTCTTATAATAACAATGACAAATGTTTACTTCCATTTTCCATGACAGACTTGCCTGTGAAGGTCCTGTTGACAGACTAGAAAAGTTTCCAGAACTTGCCTGGGTCACTGTCACCGATCTGCCTATTATGGCCTGGAGCGTATCTTGCATCAAAAAAATCATGTTGAGGTTGGGAAGGGTCATTGGTTTTGATAAACTTAGTCTGCACTTTAGTACTTTAAACACTTTGAAATTCCATATTGCAACTCAGCACACAAAGCACATTGATGAAGATAACTGTTTATGTTAACATATAATTGAACCGATTTAAGAGACTTGATGTACAAAATCAGACAATTTCTCCATTGACGTCAATAGCATCAGTTCAGAGTGTAATGTATGGGAAAAAAATTGTGCAGCAAGGATTTTGGATCTACTAGTGCTAAATGTCAGAATAATAGAGGTCAAATTAGAAATAACCATTTCTGGAGAAAACGACGCCGTTTCGTTTCTACTATTCATCACCTTCTTCATGGATTAATTCGGCAGAAAAGAAACTGCCTCAAACCGGTTGCAATCGTGTACCACGTCTCTTACACAATGCATCTCCAAATATGCATTGTGTAAGAGAGCACATTCAGAGAAAAGACCAAAAAAAGGGGGGGACGACCGCACTGGACGGGGGAGAGACGGGAGAAAAAAACGAAAAAACCAGAGGAGGAGAGAACGAACAATGGGGTTTTTTTCGGAAGCTGAGAAAAATCACAAAAAACAAAGAGAACACAAACAGAGGAGGAAAAAAACCAGAGAACAAGGATGTAAACAGAGGACAGACGAAAACAAAAGAAAGGGAATAAAGGCCAGAGAGAAAGACCAGAACAGGAGGACACAACTCGAGGGGACGAACAGCACAGGGGAGACCTGGAAACGCAAAGAGTGGCGAACGAACAGAAAGAAACCAGGAAATAAAGAACAAAGAAAGCAAAAGAAAAGCAAGAAGAGGGGAGAGTAACAGAAGCAGAAGGGAGAGTAACATCAGCCAGAAAGAACAAGCCTCCATCCTCAGCAGCCCCCTGAAAGTAACAGGTAAGCTTCCTTTCCCTTTGCAAAATTCAAATAAGTCTGGTACCGTGCGAAGGTAATTTTAATTAAGTTTGCACTGTGCACAGTATGTTCACGCATGCGTGCCTCAGCCAAGCAGGTCATTGTATTAGACCAATGACTGGGCTAGGTTGGCTGGGTTCAGGCCAGCCCGAGTGAGATTCAGCCCAAGAAAAAAATAGCTGAGGCTGTATGGGCCTGATTCTCAGGCTCAGCCCGGCCTCAGATGGAATCAGGTAATAAACAGAGGAATTCCAGATTTACTAAGCAGAAACAGCCGCAGGGTGCATATACTATGGAGAGAGATGAAGAGGTTCAGAATATGTTGAATGATGGGGTAAGATTGGGTGTGGGTGACATACAGGAACTGAATTGCTGAATCGATCTGGGAAAATGTGAACAAGGAATTTGAAAATTAGACTGCAAATCAGTAGCGGTCCGGAGACTCTTTTTCGGGTATGGTTTTTTCTCATATCTTGTTTAACATGAAAATCTACTTTTGGACTAAGCGGTCAAGCTATTAAAAAGATGCTTATTCATCATGCGATTGATGTTTATTTTCTGCTTGAGACTAAGCGGGCAGCCTGCACAGAAAAATTTGTCAACTTTCTTTGGAATGAACAGAATATTAGATGGACTTCTATAGATGCTGTTGGGAAATCCGGTGGTGTTTTAGTCTTATGGAATGATAACAACTTCAGAGTTAACTCTATAGAATATGGGGGACAGTGGATTGCTATCTTTGGTGTTCATTCTTCTTCATATTTTGCTTGTGCCGTAGTGGGAGTCTATGCAGCTAGTTTAGTTTTTGAACGACGAACTTTATAGAATGAGCTTACCATGTTAAAATCAGCCTTTGAAGTGCCTATGTTCCTAGTAGGGGACTTTAATGAGACCTTACACCCAAGTGAAAGTAGTAGTGGGTACTTGAATGTTACTGGTTCAAAGGCCTTCAAGTCTTTTCTTTCTAATTGCGACTTCATTGAGTATCCTCTTGTTGGGCGTCGTTATACATGGTTTTGGGGCAGATCAATGAGCAGAATAGACAGAACTTTTGCATCTCCATCTTGTCTCTTACAATTTCCTTTAATGTCTTTGACTAGATACCCCAAGAGGATCCGATCACTGTCATTTAGTTCTTGGCCAGATTCGTGAGAATTGGGGGTGGAGGCCATTTTGTTTTATGAATTGTTGGACTGTCTTGCCACGATTCATGAAAGATATGGAGACTTTCTGGAGAGAATGCGAGCTAAAACATCCTGGAAATTTCGCACTGGTTAAGAAATTGAATTTGTTGGCACATAAATTTCGAACCTGGAACCATGATGTCTTTGGTAATCAGGATAACAGGCTTCAGGAATTGCAGGATAAAATACGTAAGTTGGAATAAGAAATGGAGGTCCGTGATGCTGGGGATTTTCTCGGACCGGTGGTGTTTATGATCATTGTCTATTGGAAGCTTAGCACACTGACATAGAATATTTAATGTGGTTCGACAAATCGCCTATATCCTCAGAAAAAGTCCATATTATTATAGATAAAAAAGGATACAACATAGATACATGAAGGAGGAGAATCACTTTCACTCAAACTCATTGCTCTCACACACACTGCTGCATAAGACAGCAGGCCTGCTACCCTTGGCAGCCACTCCTCTTCCTCTCCTTATGCATTTCTCTCTTGTTCTCCTCTGCACTTCCTCTCGTTTTGATCTCTAAATAATATCTTTATTTATAGACTTCAATGACAGCTTTTTCTGCACTTATAAACAATGGTGGCCATTCTTTACCAATGGTTGGTACAACTTCTTTTGATAATATCCAGCTGCTATCAATAACCCACCATTATAGGCTTTGACAATTGCAATAGGCTACAGATACTTCATTATCAATGAACAGTGCAGTCTATTGATATTAATGGCAACAATTCTAACACGTGACCTATCAGAAACTGAGAGGATCGAATTATATGCCTTAAACACACAACAATGGGATGTAAGCAAACATGTTGAAGCTATTTGGAGGCAAAAATCAAGACAGAACTGGTGTAAATTAGGGGACAGGAATACAAAGTTCTTCCATCTAGCTGCAAAAGTGAGGACATCTCGTGATTATATTACGAAGATAACTCACGATGGGATCACCCCCGCAAGGAATTAAAAATGCTGTTGTTTCATTCTTTTCTATGTTATTCTCTAAACCCAAGACAACAAGGGTTTCAATGGGAGCCATGGGTTAAGACACTATCTATAGAGCAATCCAATTGGCTTGAGAAGGATGCAACTACAGAGGAAGTAAAGCAAGCTGTTTGGGACTATGATGGGTCAAAGGTTTCAAGACCAGATGGATTTACTTTTACTTTCTCATGTAACTATCTAGAAAAATAAATTTTTCAGATGGTGAATATTGAATTCTTCAGGCATGCTAAGCTTCCAATGGGTGTCAACACTTCTTATATTGCTCTTTTACCGAAACCCAAGCTACCCACCGGATTTTCACAGTATAAACCAATTAGTCTGTGCATGCTTTATACAAAATTGTTTCTAAAGTTCTATCATCCAGGTTGAAAAAAGTTATTCCTTGCATTATTAGTTCTAATAAAACAGTTTTTATAGCGGAATCTATAATAAATACGGAAAATGTTTAAAAATATCTCAAAATAAAATAATATAAAAGATTTAAAAGCTCTAAACTTAGAGATCAAAATGTAAATATAACATCGAACCATTTCACCTAATCGAACCTGAACGTAACCCAAACTAATCGAACCCAACTCACTTGATAAAACTCTATTGTCGGGTCAACTAGATTGACCAACAGGTTAACCACTATACAAACCAACCGGTCGGCCAGTTTAAACAGCTTGGTCAGCTAGTATCAACAATTGAACCGGGTGACCAGTTGATCGAGATTTCTAGAATCCCAGCCTGCTAGTCAAAAATCTACATAACCCAAAAATAACAACCATTTTGTTCTTTAATAAACCCATAATTCAGATATCAACCCAGCTGATTTTAGTCCAACTAACACCCTAAAATATCAATTAAAAACTCTTAAATCATTCATATATCAAATCAATATATTAAACATTTTAAAACCCTAAAACATTTTTTTAATCCATCAATTATCAAATCCCCAATAAAAAAACAACAGGTAAGGTAGACGTAATACTTATTTATTTCTTCAACCCTTTATAAAATTCAAAAGCTTAAGTCTAAAGATAGCTGAATTCTTTGATATTTTGATAGGAAAGTCACGGTAAGAGAAGAAAAAAGAGAAAAGAGAGACAACAATGTTCCGACAACCTTTTCTTTAAATACCTAGATTAATTAGGTTGGATTTGTGCTAAATTTTTGCCTTGGATCTGATGGGACAAAACAGGGGTCTCACAATTATGGTAATTACATGTGAATACGAATGAAGCCGCTATTTGATTTTAGAGAACGTCTGAAAATGTGAAACACGAGAAAGCTGTAGATTTCAGAATTCGTGAAAAACATCCATTGGTTGACTTAACGTTCTAAGCTTTTGAGATTTCACATGAATGTAGTTCCCATAGGAAACATCACATGAATG
>Ga0325414_1000443_pt1 | contig 33314 bp, 15 predicted proteins | sample PopdelMetagenome_8_FD_206183 | JGI IMG/M metagenome (GOLD analysis project Ga0325414, IMG submission 206183) | Populus deltoides microbial communities from Bellville, Georgia, United States - Leaf-PdKOR-R3 | ecosystem: Host-associated > Plants > Phyllosphere > Phylloplane/Leaf | place: USA... | reverse complement strand
ATAGAAGTGCCATGTGTACCCTACCATCACAGAACAAACATTAAATTTTAAAGCTTTCTGACAAAATCTGACCTTAATTTCCACTAAAAGGAAGTGGCAACAATCATCTAAATTAAACAATTATCACTTAATTATATGACCATTGATAGCTAAATTAACTAAACAAAACAAACATTATACATAATAGCAAAAACAACCAAACAAACCCACATAATAATATAACTTAAATAGTACCAATTAAAATAAAATCCTCACTTACAGTTTCAATCCCAAATTTATCATGAGAAGTCCTATCATCCCAAACCAACAACAAAACCCTCACACCTTCCTCACTCTTATACCTCAACAACTCCCCAAGTGTCAAATCCCCACCTCTTGGCAATGGCCTAGTTGGCTCTCTAACCAACTTAATCTTACAAAAAACAGACCAACCAACAATATAAATCATATGATGAGCTTCGGATATTGCATAACAAATATCCTCCCAACAATTCTCTTGCTTATAAACCTTCCCACCATCAATCTCAATCTCAGGCAAGTCATGATCCTTTCCATGAGCATCTTGATACAGTGTCACATGACCACCTTTTCGGACCGGAAAATAAGTATGTCTCACCCCTTTTACTTCAGGATCGCCTCCAAATCCATTCCGGTATAAAGGGTTTTTCTCAAAAGGTGTGAATTTCATTTCCAAATAAAGAGCTGTGTCAGGCTTTGGTGGTTTCCCTGATGGAGCAATTATAGGAAACCATCCCTTAATATCCTCCCCCAACGCCACAGTTGATGCAGGTATATTCGCAGTCCCTATCAACTCTGCACCGAACAAATCATTGTCTTTGACGCGAAATTCAATATCTTTAACAGGATGAGCTAATGGGATATTGAACCTTTGCTCCCAAATGGGGCTTGTTGCATTCTTCAACACGCGCGTGCGGGCGAGTGTCACCTGAGGCACTGTCACTGTCACGTATGCATCACTTGTGATTATGTGACGGTGGTGGCGGGTATTCTTGGCGGCATCACTGGGGTGGTGGTGCGGGTGGCCGATGGATTTGGTGGTGGTGGTGGTGATGGTGGTGGTGGTGGTGGTGGAAGAAGGAGTGCAAACACCGAAGCATTGGCGGATGTTTTTGGAGATAACATCCATGTTTGGTAAAGATCTGGCTTGTACTATGAACAAGTCCAGGTCACCGTGAAGGTAGATGTGCTGCTTGTGACTGGAGTTTTCAGCCATTAATTATTATTTTGATGGGGGTTTTCAGAGATTGTGAAAACGGGTATACTTGAACATGGAGGATTTTATGCTTTTATAGTAAGAGAAGGGCGAAGAAGGAGGAGAGAAAGGAAGGGAATTTTGAGGGAGGAGACAACAAGAAGTCTTAGCTAGCTTGTTACATGAGAGGTGACACCTCGTGACTGGTTTGGGTGTCTTTTTAGTAATTAATTTTAATTTTAATTTTAATGCCTGGCTTTTTTCGGGTTGAGAACTGAAAAGGTTTAGCGTTAAACTTTCTACTTGTAATAATTTAATTTGAGGACTAGCCTGGCTTTCTCCAATAAAATTTTATTTTGCATGAGATTTCAAGGAGGAGGTATTTTTCTTTTAAATTTGAATCGGGTAGTCGGAGGATAAAGACATGACGAGAGAGACAAGAGTGAGCGTAATGCCTGAACGGAACAAGAATTATATCCCGGCCGTCGTCCGTGCGAGGGCCTGCTGTGTTTAAGAATAGTTTTTTTTATTAAAATAATACTTTTTTATTACCAGCATATTTAAAAAAGTATTATTTTATTAGTAGTCGGCATTTGCACGCATGATGACATTAGAGGAGTGTCATAAAACGCAGTTCCATCCCGGATTTCCTGATTTGGGCAGCAAATCCCTTTTGCTTCTCACTTCGTCATTATTTCTTGGTTTTGAAAGTTAGGACGTGGATGGTATATCAAGATTCGATCACCCAAGGACTTGATTTAATACGTGAAACGTGATTCAAAGATTATTTCTTAGAACCGAAAGAAAATAAAAAATAGATTGATGATGAATGGTGGTCTAGATGTAACGATTGAACCATGATCCAATCGGGGGGGAGTCTAAAAAACTCGGTTTTTGCTTGGTTGTAGGAAGAAATTAAATTGCTGGCGGGGATGATAAATATTGCTAGACAGGTTTGATCAATGGACGATGAGGTCAAGAATTTAGAACAAGTAACATCATGGACACAGATTGGTCTCTCCCTGCCGCAGAAAGAAAATGAAAAGTGGGAGTAAAGTAGAGGCATAAAATCTTGCAAATGCCAAATTAGGAAGTGTAATGGAAGCCCGCCCGTGTGGTATATACTCCAATGCTTTTCTTTTCTTTTCTTTGACATGCCTAACGTCATTCTGTCTCTTTATCTTATGGGCATGGTCCATGCAATTCTTGGCATTGCTTCTGTCAAACTGTTTTTATCAGGCAGACATGTTGTCCTCTGGCCTAAGCACGTGAATAAATCAACACAATCCGAGTTTTACTATGTAAATAAACCATCTGCTGTTATATATATATATATATATACAATCCGAGTTTTACTATGTAAATAAACCATCTGCTGTTATATATATATATATATATACAATCCGAGTTTTACTATGTAAATAAACCATCTGCTGTTATATATATATATATATATATATATATAATTTTATTAAATATATAAAATTAAACAAGCACACATATACAAATATATAATTTTATTAAATATATGATCGGGTAATATATTCTTTCAAAAAAATATGACAATACTCTTATTCTTTCCTTGGATTTAATGTATAGTGACTTGATTTATTTGAAAAATCAAGTCAAGATTTGTGCTTTGTAAGAATGTGAATTTGCGAGATATGGTGATTTGATGCTTTGAAGAGCACCTTTGATTTGTCTTCAAAGTGTTATTGAAGAACTCTTATGGGGCATTTTGACTTGATTCTATAGAGTTTTGTTCTTTGATGAGTTCAAGCGTAGATGAAGGAGGCTTGAGAACTTTTGAGAGAGTTTCCTTACTTGAAAAGCTTGTCTTGAAGGAAATTTATATCTCTAAAGAATTCCTTCCATTCTCTAAATTGAGGCACTCTATTTATAGAGACCTGTAAGGGTTCTCAAGTTCTTTTTAATGCCACATGATATAATTTTATTGGTTGATATTTATTGACGGGATCTTGTATTTATGACAAAATATCTTGAATATCTCATTTCAAGCGTAACTTTTTATTGGCCAAGAAATACATGAAGGCTTATTTTTTTTCCATGTCATATATTTTAATTTTATTTTATTCTTTAAAAAAAATAACACGTGGTGAAATTTGATTAATAAAAAAATTTGTGTTTCTATAGATACTCCCTTGAAACAAGTTCATTTACTCTTAAAAAGAAGTGTGCATGTCTCGAAAAATATAATTGAGAGGGTTTTATATTTTTTACTAAATTTTAATTTAATTATATTAGATTTTCACAATAAATAAATAAATTTTATTATGAAAATAAAATATAATAGTAAATATCAGAAATTTATGGGTTGATTGAAATTTATTTCAATACCTCATTTTAAACTGTTGCATATTCAAGACCAAACAAAATTTATCTTTATATCTGAATATCATCCACCACTTTGACCGGGCTGCGAGAATTCTTTTTACTGGAAATGATCCCTGTAACATCTTGTTTTAAAGATCTTACTGTGCTGAATCCAACGACGCAATCCATTTATGATTCCGAGTAATGGTTAGTAAGTTATGAACTATAAAAGTTGCAACTCCCTTTCTCATTGCCTGGGGAACCGTGCCCTCCATCCTTTGTTAATTTCAATAGCATTTCCAGGGGGCAAGCAAGATAACTTCTTCACGTAATCTATTTTGCTTAATTGACTTTCTTTCCTGAATTAACTGCTTGGAGTAAACAAAAGATCCTCTGCTACTGGTAGCCTGACTTAGCTTAATTGAACTTTTTTTTTTCCTGAATGAATTGTTAAGAAAGAGAACAAAACAATTTCAGCATCAACCCAGCAACCAAACGTCTCACTTCAAAATCAATATCGAACTTTTTGGCTGCTTTGTGAAGATTGTCAAGTGTCGGTCAGTACCTACGGGCAGAATTGGTCCACCAAAGGTCAGGCAAAACAATGTCGGGTCAGGTGGCTGCTTGGTGATATCATTAAACCAAGTGTGATACTGCTCAAGTTTGAATTTAATTAACGGTGCAGTCTCAACCTAGCAATACTTCGGTTTCTTCACTAACGTCCCCATCCCTCCTCTTGTTTTATTACAACTACACTTTTTCTTTTTCTTTTTCTTTTTCTTTTTTGTATGCATGCAGGATATAATTATGAGTTGTGGACAAATTCAAAAGCCTATAGAATTGGATGTATTCGTCTTTTGTAGACAGATTACACATGATTTATAACCTCATCAAAGATTGAAGTTTCGATGCGATATTTATTATATGTAGACAGATTCCGCTTAATCATTCTTCTTACTGTGTTGTCAGCATTGCAAAACCTTAACTTGGATGTCAATTATGCTTACAAACCAATCGTAGCAGAATTTCAACTATGCTGTTTCAGTCTCTGAACTGGTATCATTCGCGTAGTTTCTCAAGCTTTATGTGTGAATATACATGATCTTCGAACCAGTGGTCCAGAATTGCAAATTCCTTGTTCATCAGGCATATTCATGGTTGAAGTTGCTACAAGGGATTCAGCATCCTTGTTACCAGTGCTCCCTAATCACTGATGCCATAAATTATGGTATATTCTCGGCCCTGAATTGATAGCTCATCACTACAAGAAAATCAGTAAAAACCAACAGAATTACCGATGAAATTTTTTTGTCAGTAATTTTTACTAATGGAAATAATTTCGTCTCTAATTTTGTCAGTATATATCGACATACCATTTTCGTCGGCAATATGGTCAGTATATACCGATGAACGTATTCCGCCGGTATATACCGACTGTATTGCTGACGGATTATATAGATTTTCAAAAAGTTGCAATGGTGTGATGACGTGGATTTTTTTCAAACGATTTTGCCGACATAATGACTGAAGAATTCAAACTGGGATCCCCGTATAGTGATGTGGCACAGTCACCGGTGGACTTACCGACGGGTATACCGACGGAACGTTTTCGTCGGTAAAAGCTAATATATACCCACTCTGCCGACTCTCTCTTCCTTTATTTCTCCTTCTTCTTCCCCATCCCAACTCTCCCTCTATTCTCAACACACGCACTCAAGTTTCTTATACTTTTGTACGCGGTCACAACATCCGTTCTTCAAGCAATTTATTGTGGATTTTATCATTTTTTTTATAATTAAATCTATCCTTTTTAGTTTTAACATTTAAATGTCAATTTTATTATTTTTTTATTTTTTTTAGTATATGTATTTTGTTAACGTATGTACTTGTTTGATTGTTATTTGTCAAAGAAACTTGTAGTATGAATGTATAATTTTGTAGTTGTTATAGTTTGTTTTAGATTTTGTCAAATTGTATTTGTTTGTAAATTGTTGAAACTTTGTTTGAATTACACCGAATTAGATGTGCTGTGATGAAATAAATAATAGCTTGTTTAACGAGTCTGTTTTAATTTTTATCAATTCTATTGTCGAGTTGTGATTTCCGTAAATTTATAAATATATAAATTTGTATGGACATTGATAATTAATAATGGATATTTAACATAAGTTTTTTTTTTAGTTTGTTGGATAATGTTGGGGCAAACCAATATTTTTGCAAATTTATTTATGTAACATAGTTAATTAATACATGTTGTCGTCATAATTTTATAGAGGTTCGATAGAAGTTATGGATGATCTTTCATGGATGTATCGGGACTCACCCCAAGGATTGTGGAGGATGGATTATTGTAACGGGGTTCAGGGTTTTATTAATTTCACAATATTTATTCCGAGGAATTTTACTGATTGCAATATTAGGTGTCTATGTAGAAAGTGTAAAAATAAAAAGCTTTTGCATCAAGATGTTGTAATGATATATATTCTAACCAAAGGGTTCATGGAGGATTACATGTGTTGGTATGCACACGGAGAACTATTTGTTCCTAATGAGAGCATGGTAAAAAGGGTGGTTGAGTCAACTTCTAGTGCTAGCAACATGCATAAAGTTATAAATGACAACAGCAATCCTTATATGAATATGGTTATGGATGCAATGAGAATGAATGAAGATAATGTTAGTGAATGTCCAATCATAGAAGAAGAACCTAATGCAGACGCAGTAAGGTTTTTTGATATGTTGAAAGATTCTGACGAATCATTATGGGATGCCTGCACAAACCACAGTAAATTATCGGCCGTAGCACAGGTGTTCACCATCAAGTCAGATCACGGGTTTAGTGAGGCCGGTTATGATAAAATTATCGAATGGGCAATAAGCATTTTACCTAAAGGGAACAGGCTGAAAGAGAACTTTTATGCTGCAAAGTCCATGATGAAACCCCTTGGTTTAGGATACTAGAAAATTGACATATGCCCTAACTTCTGCATGTTATACTACCTTGAAAATGCTGAGCTGACCGAGTGCATGACATGTGGGCATTCCCATTACAAACCCAGAACTGACAGGGGAAACACTCTCATGGCATATAAAAAACTTAGATACTTCCCAATCACACCTAAACTGCAGAGGTTATTCATGTTACTAAGGATTGCTGAGCACATGACATGGCACCAATCACATCATGCGGTTGATGGAGTGATGGTGCATCCTTCTAACGGTGAAGCATGGAAACACTTTAACGGTGTGCATCCTTACTTTTCAGCTGCATCAAGGAATGTTCATCTTGGGTTCTGTACAGACAGATTCAACCCATTTGGGTCATTTGCTGCTCCTTATTCTTGTTGGCCGGTCATACTAACGGTTTATAACTTGCCACCGGGGATATATATAAGGCTGGAGTTCATGTTTTTATCTATGGTCATACCAGGTCCGAGTAGTCCGGGGCAGAATATAGATATTTATCTTCGATCATTGATTGATGAGTTCATATAGTTGTGGTCCTCTAGAGCTTTAACTTATGATATCTCGAGGAAACAAAATTTTGTTATGAGAGCGGCTTTGATATGAACTATCAATGATTTTCCAGCTTATAGAATGGTTTCTGGTTGGAGCATACATGGAAAACTAGCATGTCCATACTGTATGGAAAACATCAAGGCATTCACGCTAACAAACAAGGGTAAAGCTTCTTTTTTTTACTGTCACCATTATTTCTTGCCACCGAATCACAGGTACAGAAAGAACATAAATTATTTCTTTGTTGGCAGAGTTGAAAATGATGTTGCACCCCCATGTCTTTCTAGTGAAGAATTGCATGATGTTGTATCAGAGTACAGTGACATTGTGTTTGGTCTCCAATCAAGTAAGCAGAAGTTTCTTGGTTTTGGTTTGACCCATAATTGGGTAAAGCGAAGTATCTTTTGGGAGCTTTCTTATTGGAAGACCAATATTCTCTACCATAACTTTGACATCATGCACATTGAAAAGAACATGTTTGAGAACATGTTCAACACCGTCATGGATGTGAAGGGGAAGACAAAGGACAACATCAAGGCTAGATTGGATTTAATGTTGTTTTGTAACCGTAAAAATATGGAGTTGGTTTGTGATAGGTCACGGGTAGCAAAACCAAGAGCAAGCTTCGTGTTAGAGAAAAACGCATAACTACTAGTCTACAAATGGTTTAAGAGTCTGTGTTTTCTCGATGGACATGTCTTGAACATATAAAGGCTGGTTAATACGGAGGAATGCAGATTATATGGAATGAAGAGTCATGACTGCCATGTGTTTATGAAAATACTCATCCTATTAGCTTTTCATGATTTGTTGTCAAAGGGGATATGGGATGCACTCACGGAGATCAATCATTTCTTCAGAGATATATGCTCCAACAAGTTGAATATTGATCACATTGAAAGGCTTGAAACGAATATCGTTAAGACAATATGAAAACTTGAGATGGTATTCCCTCCATCATTTTTTGACTTAATAGAGCATCTACCAGTACATTTACCATTTGAGGTAAAAGTTGGAGGACCGGTCTAGTATAGATGGATGTATTCATTCGAGAGGTTAACTATTATAGTTGCAATGTAATTCATAATTAAATGTTTTTTCATTTTTTTAATTGATAATTTTTGTTTAATTCTACATATGCAGGTACTTGTTCAATCTTAAAAAAAAGATTAAGAACAAGACACATGTTGAGGCGTCGATATGTGAGGCTTATATTGTTGAGGAGATCTCAACATTTATCTCATATTATTTTGAACCTCATTTGAGAACGAGGATCAACCGTGTTCTAAGACATGATGACGGTGGTAAAGTGCCTTCAAATGAGAACTTGTCAATATTATCCAATTCTGGACAACCCACACCTAAAAATGTCGTAAGGGGAAGATATTTGTTTGAAATAGAGTTCAGACAAGCACACAATTATGTTCTATTTAACTGTGATGAGCTGAGACCTTTTATTAAGTAAGTAGATGTTCTACTTAAACTTTGTCAAGAGTGTACTATTTATATATTGTGATATCATAAACTCATATAATTTGGAACAACCTTGCAGGCAACATCGACGATATTTACTGTCCAATAACTTACAACTGACAGAATACGAACATGGAAGAAAGACATACAACATCGGTGTTTGTATTAAGGGATCGACTTCTAGTGAGTTTGAAGTTGACTACTATGGTAGATTAGAAGAGGTCATCGAACTGCAATATCATAGCGAGCAGAATAGAGTGTTTTTATTCAAATGCTATTGGTATGACACAACTAATAAAAGGAATCAGAGTAGATCCTCATTATGGTCTCGTTGAAATCAACTCAAAAGCTAGACTTCGCAACGTAAACGATGTCTTTGTTTTCGCAAAGTAATTCCAACAAGTTTATTACATACACACCCCTTCCTTTAGAAAGGACCGATCAAGGGTTGATTGGTTATCTGTTTTAAAAACCAAACCTAGGGGTAGTGTCTAGGTTATTCAGGATGAGAACGAAGACACAAGTGTGATAGATGAAGTCTTTCAAGCTAGTGAGTTAGTTGAACCATACTGAGTTGCTCCTTCGATTGACTTAGAAGAAAATTTAAATTTTCATGTTTTCGATGATAGTCTTGTTGATGTTGACGCAGAGGAGTTGAATGTTGTTTTGAGCTTTAGTGGACTAGAGAATGTTGATGAAGAAGATGATAGCCACAATGAAAAGTGCGATGAAGCTGATAACAATTCAATTGAGGACGAAGACAAAAATTTTGACTAAATATGTTGTAAGCCTTTTTTTTTATAATGTAATATTATGAATGATATTTTGGAACATGAAATATTTATTTTATAATTGTTTGCTCTTGTTATTGTGTTATGCATGCTGTAAGTTTGCAATTTAAGCGTTTATGCAGGAGAATAGACATGCAATACAAACAAAACATGCAAAATCTTGAGACAAACACCGACAGATTGTGTCTTGTCGGTATTTTACCGAGAGTTGTGAAAAAATCACAGCATTGTGCCACAATCACCGACGAATATACTGACGGATTGTGTCCCGTTGGTATTGTACCGAGAGTTGCAAAACAATTACAGCATGGTGCCACAATCACCGACGACTATACCGACAGAATATGTCTCGTCGTTATTTTACTGAGAGTTGCAAAAAAATTATAGCCCCGACCATAATCACCGACGTGTTTCCTGTCGTATAAATTTGTGTAGATGTGTAGAATGAAATCAATAGGACGTCGTCAACAGACAGTTGCAGCTAGTTCTTCTAGGAGCGAGAATGACTTATCCTTAGGTGTTGATCACGAAAAGGCACTTGTGCCAACTTGTGATGCTGCCTCTTCTAGGGCGGTTTCACAGCGCAGAGGCGGTGTGCCTTCACAGAGGGGTCAATTCACCCGCAAGTGCCAGGTACAATAGAAGGATGATTTCAATGTTAGTTTATTTAGGTTTTAGTTTTTTTTTTTACTTATAACATAATTTATGAACAACTAATAAATATTTTATTAATTTAATTTAATTTCTGGTTCACAAACATTGAGGCTACCCAAACAATAACATCAACATTTAAATCATCAATGGAGATTCCATTATTTCAATGGAGTCAGGTTTCCAGACATCCTGAATGGAGACCTAATATCGATGTATGGTTTCGATGATTTCAAGTAGGTGTTAACTTCTAATTTCTAGCTTTTTTTTAATAAATTATTTTTATAATTTTATATCTTGTACTATTTTTATTTTAAATGAATTATTTATACACATCACAAATTTGAGTGGGACAGTGCGAACAACAATGTTGTGAGGAGGGTATGAGAGAATCACGCGCCAATTAGGTAACAATGAAAATAATATAATTTTTTATTTTATAATTTTATGTTCTAAATTCTAATTTGTTACTATGGAAGTAGGTTGCATGACTTTTTGGTATGATACACAAAAAAAAAAGCAAAAAGATATGCGAGAGATAATGGTCTAGAAAGCTGGAATGAGGTGGCGGTTTGGTAGGAATTCAAACCGCCATTCATCTTGGGGGATATATGAATGCAATATATTGAGCATGTGATGTTTGAGCGGTTCGCACGACACTCACAGTCCGGTGCCGACAATCGAAACCGATAAATTCATGGTTTGGTGACCACGCAACCGGCAACTCCATCCCGTTCAGTGCACATGCGAAGCGGATGGTAAGATTAATTTAAATGAAATATATCATTAATTAATTTGTTGTTGCTTATAAGTATATTTAACTTGCAACTTTTTTTTCCTTACAGGCTACATCCCTTGGACGTGAGCCAAGCCTAATGGAGCTGTTTGTAGAGACGCACGTGCGGAGTCAAGACCGCCAAAAAGGGTCGCAACAATTCGTGGACAACCATGCTAAACACTTCGTGGTATGTTCATTCAATCATTTTATTTCGTAAGTTATTATTTTCTTGAATTAAATATGATGATTTTTTTTTAATTTTCAGGAGATCTATAATAGCCGGTTGAGGGAGAGATATGGGAACGATCTTTCGACCCATCCGAATTTTGATTCGGATTTGTTGATGGAGGTAGGATCGTCTGGTGGACCCGATAAAAATCGAGTCTATGGGCTCTCCAATACTAAGGGCAAAAACTTGTGGGTGAGCAGTAGTGTCTCAACTGTTGAGAGCTCTCTATCAGTATCAAGCACTCAGTCTGATGAGTTCATGGCCTTGAAACAACAATATGAACAACTCTCGACAGATTATGATTAGTTCCATCAAATGGTCATGGACATTAGATCAAGGATGGGTAATGATACATGTGCAGCCTTTTTTTGGTTGTACGGTCCCGGGAATAACTAGCCTCCTCCTCTAGCTCCGCCATTAATCTAGTTTAATTTTGTTTATGAAACACATTAAATTTATAATGAATATTTGGATGAATATTATTTAACATTATTTTTATATTTTTAATGTTTAATACAATTTTATTTGGTTAATTAGTTTTTTTTACTATTAATAAATAATTTAAAAAAAAAATATTTTAAATCAATACTGACGGCCTTACAGACGGAATCGAGCTGTCGGTATTTTATCAAGAGTTATAAAAAAATTACCACCCATGCCACAATCACCGACGGATATATTCCATAGGTGTTTACCGTTGATATTACCGACACCTTGGTTTAGATGCAATGATCTTGTGATCTAGACTGCTGTGTTCTCGATTCTTTGTCGGAAATATACTTTGTGAGGGTCATTTGAGAAGTTTAAAATCTGAGCATACTTTTCAATGGTAGGGGTCAAGTTAACATCTCCAAAGGTGAAACATTAATAACTTGAATTCCAGAAATGTATTAAGGCCTTGACTGTTGAAATCTAAACGAGATTCTTATTAGGTGGGCAATTCTCCCATACTTTCTCTCAAAAAAAGTTTCATCCACATACCCCAAGACTGAAACAAGCTTTTTCATATTGTCCAAGGAGTAATGCACTTTGTTCATGTGCGGTAGTTCCCCAACCTCAGTCTTTGGGCAATCCTCTTCAACGAATAGCATTATCTTGGATCTTTTCCCATACTTAGAAAAAAATCATAGAAGTCATGGTCTTAACTCAAAAAACCCTGCAGAATTTAGAATTTTAATCAGTTTTTTCCTAATGCAAAATGAATTATTAAGGAGTTTGTACCCTAAATACAGGTTCTAGGTTATTATATAAGTTGTAAATTCACTATTTGGTCTCAAAAGGGTTTATGATCTGCCTAGTGACCACGTTTTATGAAAGCAGTATAGGGGTTTACAAGGAATTATCGGGGCACAGTGTAACCATCATTACCGGATAAACGCTCAGCTCATAGTTGGATATTTCACGAATCTGAACCTTGACTGAAAGTCATGAAGCAGACCGCTACTCCCAACCTAACCTAGAATTCAGTTTATTTGAAAATTAAGATGCATGAAAGCATTAATCCATACCCGATATACTTATGCATGAGCAATATATAAAAAAGCATGCTAAAGCAATAAAAAGAAAAATATGCCTAAATTTAATTAAACAAAAAAAAATAAACAGTTAAACAATCAAACAAGCAAAGCTCAGTCCAATCAGACAAGTCCCCAGTGGAGTCGACATCTTGTCGTGACGTGCACGGTATTGCATGGCAGAGTTGCCTCCAAGAATTGAAGGGGTTTTGGGTTTAATCATAAAGTTATTATAATACGATCCATGAAAGGTCAAATTCGGATTTTGACGTGAGAAGTGCATCTATCCAGTTTTATGGCAACAGTCATAATTCTCAATCCAACTGTTGGATCGGGCTGAAATTTTATGTGGAGTCTTCTGACATGGTTTCCTACCTTGGGCTACAATTTCAGGCCAATTGGAGTTCGGAAAGGCATCAAAACACGGGTTAATAGAGGCTGTATGAATTTTGTTATTTACTTCATTTTGACTTGTGGACTTCCTATTTGGCTAGGATTCTTTTCCTAAAAGGATATGGCAGCTTATTTTGGAAATCTTCTAATTCTATAAAGATCTTCAATAGGCTGCAACATAGTTTCCAAGTGTGGCAAGGATTCATAAATGTTTTAGAATCATTTTTTTACAAGGATTCCTTATTCATCCTATCTACAAAAAGGAAAGAAGACTTCAGAATAAATTCTACATTCAGATCAGATTTCCTAGTCTATTTGGGGACTTCTTAATGGTGACAAATCTGATTCTAGCATATTTAGGATGGTAATTTTCGGATTTTTATTATTTTCTTCTTAGTCTTTGGGTTATTATTACTTATTTGGGTTAATTGTAAGTGGACTTAATAGAAGTCCACCTAAAGGGGGGTCCATTAGGGTTTATTTAAGTCTAGAGTTAGTATAAATAAAGGCATAACCAGACATGTAAGTTAGACAATTCAGATTAATAAAACTTGTTGGTTGCCGCACTTTGTGTGTGTGTATGTGTGTTGGTGAGATAATCTCCCTTCCATGGTTCTCTAAAGAACTAAAAATGACTTATCGAAGAACAACTATCTTCGTGGCTTCATTCTTATACTTCTCATTCGCGAATCAATATTTGTTGGGTGAGGATCTCCGTTTCCAATAGTGCTGGTGCCTAGGTACAAGTTATCTTTGTGTCACACTCCTATCAAACCTGATTTACTAGGCTTTCCAGGAATTGGTGTCTTTGCGTGTGGGTTGCGTGACCACGTGATCATGAGGTTCGCATCATTTGGTATCAGTGCTTGGCTCCATTAATCAGGTTATATCCTTCTGAAGTTTATGTTTCTTGTTGATTCCGCAAAAACATTCCTTAGTATCCAATTTCTTCTTCTCCTTGAATTTGCGGCATATAAAAAAAATTATTATTTCATTCTGTTATTGTTCAAAATACATCAGTACCATAAAAAAAAAGAGAAAAGAGAAAAGAAAAAAAAAATCTGTTCAAAAAGACGTTTATTGGATTCTGCTGCAGAAAACTAAACAAAAGAAAATTGGATCAAATCAACTTGGAATTAGCTGAAATTTGATACTCTAATTACTAGGGTCCTAATCACACCACATATAAAATTTGGGGTCAATTGGATATCTTTTGCTTTGGGTTTCAAATTCGGGTTTAATCAAGTCTGATTTATAATGTTTTTGCGTCAGTATATCAAACCTTGTCTATTTGGGTTGATATCGCACTATATCTAAAATTTTAACTCAAGTGGACATCATTTACTTTAGGTTCCAGATTCGGACTTAACTTTTCATAAACGAGTCTGTTTTGCATCAACTTTTGAAATTCGCTTGCTTTCTGTTGTTTTCATTTCTTGTAGTTTATTTTCATCATATCCAATATATTTGGGTGTTGTTTCATGATTTTGCATATTTTTTGTTTCTGTTTTCATTGGAGTCTTCAGTTTCGTTCATATTTCAGATAGACTCGCTTGCTAATCGCAAGACTATCATCACAGTTTCATTTTGCTTGTTTTCTAGTTTTTATTGCTTCTTGAGTCATATATATATATATATTTGGATTGCGCTACCAAGTTGGTTCTGTTTGGTGTTGGTTTCAGTTTCGCAAGAACCGCAAGAAGGTGAGACGAGAGGTGTGAGTGTGTGAGGATATTAAGAGTGTTTGAGCAAAACATGAGCGACATGAGGATAATTTTTTTTTACCACTAACCAATTTTTGCAGGTACTATCATGTCAGATCAAAACAACACACCATCCCATCCCGAGGGAGAACTTACATTCCAAATGTAAGCCATGACGCAAATGATGGAGAGGATGAATTTTGTGATGGGAAATGTGTGTGACAGACTTGATAGGGTGGAGAAACATGGTAACGAGGCTGGTACAAGCACCCAAAATATGAGGAAGCTTGGGGCTGAACCGAAAGCAAACAATGGCAGTAGGGTTGAAACGCCAAGGTGGGCTGATTATGAGGATTATGAGGAGGACATTGATGACATTGGTGATGGTGGTTTTAAGGATGAGACCAAAGGCTATCGGGAAGGTTTTCGGTAGCCTAGAAACCAAAGTGATTTCATGTATTTTGATGAGGTGCTATGGCAAAAGAAAAGGCAGATTCAAAAGGAGAGCTGGTATCAAAGGGGGCGAAATAAAGAGATTGGTGTTCTAAAAACAGAATCCAAGAGTTTATCCTGTATTCTAGGGGAGATGAAGCAAGAACATGATGTGTTAACGGCAGCAATCAATGCCCAGCAAGCTTCAGAAAGAGAGGAGAAAAAAGGTTGCAATGATGATATACAAAATAGAACGGCTGCAACTTTCATCCAAAGTTGTTGGCGACGATTGTTGGCAAGAAAAGAACTCCAAAGGCTTCGAAAAAAGGTTAAGGAATTGTCCATTCAACTTGTTTGTGATTCGAGGACGAATCATCTTGAAGAGAGAGGGAATGATACGATCCAAGAAAGGTCAAATTCGGATTTTGACGTGAGAAGTGCATCTATCCAGTTTTACGGCAACAGTCATAATTCTCAATCCAATCATTGGATCGAGCTGAAATTTTACGTGGAGTCTCCTGACATGGTTTCCTACCTTGGGCTATAATTTCAGGTCAATCGGAGTTTGGAAAGGCATCAAAACACGGGTCAATATAGGCTGTATGAATTTTGTTATTTACTTCATTTTAACTTGTGGACTTCCTATTTGGCTAGGATTCTTTTCCTAAAAGGCTGTGGCAGCTTATTTTGGAAATCTTCTAATTCTATAAAGATCTTCAATGGGCTGCAACATAGTTTCCAAGTGTGGCAAGGATTCATAAATGTTTTGGAATCATTTTCTTACAAAGATTCCTTATTCATCCTAGCTACAAAAAGGAAAGAAGAATTCAGAATAAATTCTACATTCAGATCAGCTTTCCTAGTCTATTTAGGGACTTCTTAATGGTGACAAATCTGATTCTAGCATATTTAGGATGGTAATTTTCAGATTTTTATTATTTTCTTCTTAGTCTTTGGGTTATTATTACTTATTTGGGTCAATTGTAAGTGGGCTTAGTAGAAGTCCACCTAAGGGGGGTCCATTAGGGTTTATTTAAGTATAGAGTTAGTATAAATAAAGGCATAACCAGACATGTAAGTTAGACAATTCAGATTAATAAAACTTGTTGGTTGCCGCACTTTGTGTGTGTGTGTATGTGTGTTGGTGAGATAATCTCCCTTCCATGGTTCTCTAAAGAACTAAAAATGACTTATCGAAGAACAACTATCTTCGTGGCTTCATTCTTATACTTCTCGTTCGCGAATCAATATTTGTTGGGTGAGGATCTCTGTTTCCAATAGTGCTGGTGCCTAGGTACAAGTTATCTTTGTGTCACACTCCTATCAAACCTGATTTACTTGGCTTTCCGGGAATTGGTGTCTTTGCGTGTGGGTTGCGTGACCACGTGATCATGAGGTTCGCATCATATTATTATAGGGTTTTGGAGTTGCCACCTAATGTTATGGTCGCTAAGAAACCTAATGGTCTGCGAAAGTCCGAGTAAAGGGACTAACTGTGCAAGGAAAAAATGCATCATCCCCAATACACCCTACCTAATGTAAGCTGCATTGTTGATTAATTGTTTTTCTAGATCATGTTTCTATTTGTTGGTCTCATCTAAGATTCAAGGCAAATCTCCTTTCGTGAGGAAGTCTCTACTTTATTGGGTTAAATCCTGACCATTATAAGACCTAGATTTAGCATCGCATTTATTTTCTATTTTGTATCTTTAATACTTGAGAGTATACTTTACAATGTAATTTTATACTCTCAAAATATTAAAGTCTTGTAGCTAAATCCTAACAATCCGAATAAGAAATTAATTGTTGTGAGATTTTTGGTATTCTGACCAAACCTTAATGGATAATCATAAACCAGTTACGATATTCATTTAACATTTTTAAAACATGATAAAAATATGATTTTATTCTTTTTAGAAAATATGCATGAAAAACCTTTAGGATATGGTCGTTACACAAAAACAAAACATTTTTTTTGTTTTTGAAATGAAAGCTTTTTTTTAGATTTTTGGATTTTCTTTTTAAAAAAAAATCAGAGAAATGTCAGATGTTTTTTATACCAGGTCCATATTTTACAATGTAAGTGTATGACCCGATATTAGACAAAACTATTGAAAAAACACGTGACAGACCTACAAATAGTTTTAAAATGGTCCTTGAAATTTTTTAGTTTTCTTTTCCTTTTTTGGATGTGTTACTTAGGCCTAAGGCCCAAACCTTGCCCGATCGAGTTGGATTGGGCCGATAGATAGCCCAACAATATTTTCTATTTTTTAAAATAGGCTAGATCCAGCCTAGCCGTATGGGTTGAGCTCAGGGTCCAACCCACTTTACCTTACTACTAGCAAATGCTAGTGGTAACAAGACATAAATTAATTCACGTCTGAATGGTGCCAACGAGAAGAAAGGAGATTACCTAGATTTTGGGAGTGTCACTGCTAGGAATGGAGGAAGATGTTGGATGAGATCCTATTGGAAAATTTGGCTGCAAATATTGATCGGGGTAGACTCTTTAGAGCAGTGCCGCAGCAATTATAGAGGCAATCAGCCTGCAAGAATTACGTTGGGTATGGTAAGGTTTCATACCATCAGAGTGGTGTCTTGTTTGTCTTATTTGGTGGAGAGATGAGGCATTAAAGGTGTGTTTGGCTTGGCGGTTCAACCTGCATTTCATCAAAATTTGAAAAACATTTTTGCTGAAATTTTTTTTAATGTTTCTAGGTTTTTTTGATGTACTGGTGTAAAAAATTATTTTTGAAAAATAAAAAGAAAATAAAAACATTATTTCGATACATTTCCAAGCGAAAAACAATTGTTACTATACTCTCAAACATCCCCTAAATGTTCTTGAAAAGAAGTCATCCAAGCAGCTTTTCGGGTACAAAAGGTTGAAGATAATGAAAAGTAGTCAGACGACAAGTCGTCTAGCAACCTTTTTTTTTTTGTCAAAACAAACCATTTTGGGTAAAAACGCATTGTTTCATTTAAATGAAACGATGCCATTTTGACATCCTTGGGGTTTTAAGGGATTTAACTAACATTTTATTTAGTCCTTTGACTTTTGATTTGTTTTAATTGCATCCCTAATTGACTTTAAACTTTTAATTTCATACGATTTTACCCTTGCCAAACTCAAAAATCAACCCTAAATCAACCCTGAATTTCAGTGCGTTTTCATTTTGGTCATTGGTTTTGGATTTATGCAAATTGATCCTCAATTAACTATTAAACTTTTCATTTGCTTCAATTTCACCCATGTTTTAAACCAAATTGAGTCCTCAAAGTTTAATGCATTTTTCAAAAATATCCTTAGTTGTGAATTTCTTCAATTTAACTCTTAATTGACCATAAACTTTGATTTTTGTTTTGCATTTTTGTCTCTAATTTCAATCAATTGACTTCATAAAAATTGAGTTTGGTACTCTAAAATTCTAATCTTCTCGATTAAGTTCAAATTGGGTTCCTAAACTTAATTTTTCATCAATTAAATTACTAATAAAATTAATTTGACCCGTTAAAAGTATAATTAAGGCCTTACACCTAATTAAATCAAATTTTAATTTGACTCATGATTAAATCAAATTGGCCTATCAAAAATCTAATTAAGTCCCTAGACTTAATTTTTATATAAATTTTTTCAATAATCATATAATTTGACCTTAAATCTATATTGTCTCTTCAATCTTTGGTTCAATGAAGTATGGTTAGGCTCACAATTTTATTCAAAACTCCAGTTTGATTTTTTTATATATTTGATACCTTTCTCAATTTGTTTTTATCAATTTTTGAGTTTTTTTTGTTATTATTATTATTATTTTTATTTTTTTATTTTTTTGAAAGAAAAGGGTAATTTTAGTTGGGGGAAGAACCTAAAATATTTTTATGATAATGGCATGGGTTTGTAGGTGGAAAGGCAGCTGGACTTGTTGAAGAAAGGTTAAAGATGGGCTCTTGTTTTCTATTTTGTTCTTGAAGGAACAAAGAAGGAAAAGACAAATGAAAAGGAGAGGCTTTATTGCTATTGATGGTTGGAAAAACTGGCTAATAGTGGTATGGTGCAAGCTGGACCGTGAGATGGAGGTTTGCACAATGGAACCTTTTTTTTTTGTAGTGGCTAGTTGTTGTAAAGATCGGGGCTAGGGGTTTTTTTTGTGGGGGAGAGTATCTCTTACTTTCTTCATAGTTTTTTTTTTTTTTTTTTATTAGGTTTTCTTAGCTTCCTCTTTTTGTGTGGGTGAGATTCCTTCACAATTTTATACCCAATTTTTTTTTTTTCATCTCTTCTCTTCCAGTTACTTGGTGACCAATAAATCAAATTCATATTAGTCCCTCATTTTTTTCCTCGCACTTGCCTCTATTCATATATTTTTATTTTTATTTTTTTATTGTTTTTGTATATTTATTTTTTTAAAAAATATCAACATCAATTTAATGAGAAGAATTAATCAATAATTTTGAAATATGTGCATTAATAGTTGAACACATTAAAATAAATTTTTAAATTTTGAATTTATTTGAAAAGATGATGAAAATGATTCAAATACATCAACAACATGTTTTCTATTTTTTTTTTGTATTTTGAAAACATTTAGAAAAACAGGTGGTCAAAATTTGAGTTATGACAGAGCTGATGAAGAAAAAAGAAGAAATGGAGGAGAGGGAGGGAGGTCGCTCACCAGGTCATCACTTAAATATTACTGATGAGTTTACAGATGAATTTTACCGATGAATTTATTTCATTGGTAATTCCATCTATATAAATAACATGTTATTGTAACTTTTGAATTTTTTCTAATTCTTTTCTCTTCCCATTATAATTTCTTGGATATATATTGAGAAAATATTTTTGTTGGTTTGTATCAATGGACATGGTAGGGAACTATTCTGTCGCTAAAATTCCCTGTAATTTATTGACATAAACTTTTCCTTAATATTTCTCTTTGTAGTTTACATTTTTTTTATTTTTGTTAGTGACTATTAGAATGCAACTCTTTATTAACACTGCACTTCCCAATCTATCAGTTTGAGTCAATAACTAAATTGAACGACCCTTCATCAATAATCTGATTTAGAATGCATAAGCTGATGACGATATCTAGGTAGCCCTATTTCCAGTTTCTTAGTGAAAGTGAAGAACATCGATCCCTTTGGTTTTGCAGATTCATGGCTTAAAGGACTAGAGTCAAATTTATTTTTATTTTTTTGTCAACTTCTAATTATACAGTCTTGAAGCTAAATGGTTGCGGAGCCAGAAGGTAAGCTGAAATGGCACAATATATATTAAAAAATAAAAAAACCAAAAGAGCTCAGCAATCTAATTCAGTGTGACTGCTATGGTTTTTTTTTTCTTTTCAATTTAATTCTTTGATGTTGTATTAATTTAAATTTAAAATTAATAATTTATTTTTATTTTTATTTTCTTTTTATATAGTTATTAATTTCTTGGGAAGCAACCCATCATCGGGTTGGTGTTCAATTTCACAAAAAAAAATCAATTTAGTTATTTGCAAGGAACTAAAAGTGAGGGGACCAAAATGGAGAGAAAAGAAAATTAGCTCTCCTTTGAGTTTTATGAAAAAAAATGTTAATTTTGGCTCTTTTTTTCGCCCTTCATTATTTTTTGTTTTCAATTGAATCCTTTTAATTTTAGGTTGATTAGGATTTAGAATTGATAATTTATTTTGATATATTTTTTATATGGTTCTATCAATCACAAAAATCTATCTTGCCATTTTCCCGGCCTCGATTCCACAAAAAATAATCTAATTTTATTGTCTAAGAAAGATTAAAAATGAGATGACTAAAATTATATTATAGAAATATTTCAAGTTCCTTAAAAAAAAACTGTTAGCACCTCTGTGCCTTTTGGTTTTGTCAAAAATCATTTTTGATTCTTTTATTTTTTAAATTACATGGTTGAGTCGAAAACTTCATTTTTCTTTTATTTTAGTCCTTTAGTTTGAGAAAAGGAGAAAGATAATTGACAAACACTTATTTTTCATCGATGAAACTCATTATTCTTAGCATTGATGAGTTTTATTTGCTAAGGAAAGTTCCATTTAGATCTTCTTTTCCATTTTTCTTGTTGAAAAAAGTAAATCAAGCTTTAAAGTTTTATTTTGATTCAAGTTGATTTTTCTATTTTTAACCAATTAAATGGAGATTTAATACCAAAAATGAGTTTTTTAAGATTTATAGAATGTTTTTTAGATATTTAGAGCTGGAAAAAGAGGTCATAATGGGTTAATTTTACTCTTAAGCAATGGTTGCTCAATTTTAGTCGTGAATGAAATCTTTGATAGTAAGTCGATGTGCTATCTATTATTTTTTTAACCAAGTAGTGCCGTTAAAAATAATAATAATAATAATGGGCTACATGCATGGGTTGCATCAGGCCTGCTCACTTGGGCTTCTATTAGGCCCAATCATGCTAGGCTAACCAGGGCATCGTTCCTGAAAATTTTTTTCATTTGATTTTTTTTCTTATTTTTCTTGGTGATTTTTACTCAATTTGATTATTTAATATTTTATTTGTTTTGAATTGGCTTACATAATTTATTTTGGTTTGATATTTGTGGATTTATCATGATTTTAAACAAACACCTCAAAATTTTTTTGTATAATTAAACAAAAAATAATTCTAGAAATAACTAAGTTATTAAACCAAATTGATTTCATTACCTAGCTCATGTATTATATCATTAAATAAAAAATAATCTAAAAAAAAACATGTTGAGGTCCATAACTCAGGTCACGAGTTTAACGAGTTAGGTTGCAAAATACGGATCAATCCAATATATCACCGTATTAGTATTTAAAAAAGAACTATGTTATTTTTGGATTTTGGTTATTTTTAGTTCAAAATTTTTTTGTTGCGGAATAAACAATCTTTTTCTTCAAAATTTTCTTGATAGGTTAGGCCAAGGGCGGAGGCATGCATGGGCTAGGGTGGGCTCTAGCCCATGTCAAGATTTTATCAATATTTTTGTACTAGTTTTATGTAAAGAAAATTTGTAATTCTTCATTGAGGTATCAAAAAATTCTAAAAATTTACGTAAAGCCTTCTAATATAATATTTTAGCTTGGGTTAAAATTTTAGAATTTTTGGAGAAATTCAGAAATTTGATAAAAAAAAATCACAATTTGACCAGTTATACGTTATTGGGTGTAATTTTCAATTTGACCAGTTATACGTTATTGAGTGTAATTTTCAATTTGACCATCAGATTGAGCTAAAAATTTACGAGGGATCTTAAAATACATTGAATAAAATCTGGTTTAAATTTTAAAAAGAACAGAGTTTGGTAGTGATAACAAAAAAAAAATGTCAAATAAAAACAAAACGACTCATTAAGGGTAAAATGGTTATTTGCCATTAAAAAATAAAACAAATCAGTTCTTCCTTTCTTTTATATGTTGCCGACTAGGCAGAAGCAGAATAGAAAAAAAAAAGAAAAGAAAAGGCGAAAGAGAAAGCGAGAAAAGTAAGGGAAAAACATAAAAAAAATCTATGAAAAAAAGATAAGAAAAGTGAGAGAATAACCTTATAAACTTACAAAGTCCAACTTATAAAATATTAATCTAAGGAAGAATCAAGTGAAGGAAGGAAGAATTAAGAGAGAGAAAAAATTTAATTACTTTGTTTTTCAGTTGACATGAGATTGTTATTTTATCCCGGTTGAGGGATTGTTACAATATCGATTCAGATTCGATTATAGATCAATTATATTCTACAAAACATCGAAAGATGTAACTTTAATAGTGAATTTATTTTTACTTTCACTTTACTTTTATATACTTTCAAATTTATTTTTTAATATTTTAGGTAGTGTATTTGAATTAAAACTTTACTGTTAACTTTAAAAATTCATGTACATGAGTTAATAATTTATCTTAAAAAAATCATATATTTATTGAATAGTCCACGACAGAAAAAAATCATGGCTCGGCCCTTGGGTTAGGTATCAATTTAATATATTATTATCTTAATATTTTTTTTAAAACAAATCATCTTTATTTTTGTTGAGTTCAAAATAAGTATGCTGCTGGTGAACACTTGCTTTTCTCCTTAGGCAGTTTTGACGTGGGAGGCCATGAAATCCAGCTCAACATTCTTTTTTGAGTTAAAAAAAGAATGGTGCTTCTTGTGGCCTTGGCCGAGTACAGGCCGTGTATCTGGTAATGGTATATCTAGTGTATCTCGCATGTGTGTGTGTGTAACGAAAAACACGAGACGGCACTGTAAGAAAAGAATTCGAAATCTTCGACGGCACACTCCAGAGATTCAACTTATCAAATTTTTATTCTGTTCTTGATATTAAGGTTTGTAATAAGAATAAATCCTTTTAGGATTTTATTATATGAATTATTTATATCTGAATTAATATATGTATTAGAAACTACTTATTCGGGAAATAATAATGTGAGGAAAAGTTCATTTACTATCTAGTCAATCATTATAGGTTCTTAATAAAAAAAAATAAATAAATAAACTTTATATTTTAGAATGAAGAAATAAATAGTTAGGTGCCTTGGGCTATTGAATTTTATTGTGCAGAAAAGTATGTTGGACCGGCTGGTGCGTAGAGAGCAGAGACCAACAAACTTTCTTCTGTGGTTCAAATTCAAGACCTGAAATGTAGGGGAAAAAAGATTTGATCATGTAAAGAAAGTAGTTAAAACCCTTGACTTTTCTTTGTGTTGAAAACATAATGGTCCAAGCTCCAAAGAGATTGTTAAGGAGGATGAGGGCCAGAAAAAAAAAATCAATAGTAAATCATACATTTTGTTCACTGCAGTGGTAATGCTTTGATATTTGGTATTGTAGTTCAACTATATTTTTAAAGATATTTTTTTGAAATTAATACAAACCCCTTATGTTTGGCGTGTTGCAAACTCTTCATTCAACTAGATATTTACAAATACACATACACATACATGTATAATTATTTTTAATCATAAATACATGTAAGAAAAATAAAATAAAAATAAAATTTAGATGGCCAAGTGAAATTACTGTTTTGCCCTAGTCAATATTATGAAATTATGGTTTGACCCCTAACAGTGCACCTACATTATTCACTCAGTATATGTGCATCATTTGTTATTGTTGTCGATGATCCTAACGAGTTTTCGGCATGCCAATCTATTCACTAGGGGGATCTCGATCTCGTTACAGGGAGGGAGATTATCAATTATGATGACTTAGGTTTTCCCTTCTGTTTCTTAGCTTTTTATATTGTTATTAATGACATTGACAATAGGGTTTGGTTGGGCTTTGGCTAGATAAAAGAGGAGTTACTTTCTATGGTGATCTTAAGGAGAATGATGATCAGATAACATGGAAATAACATTATGAATTACGGGTAATCCTAGATGAAAATTTTGAACCAAAGGTTGGAATTCAGTGGATTTTTGGAATTGATATTATGATTTGTTTGGGTTTTGATCGGGTGTGGGTGAGATCAGATTAGATCCTTGAATCAATTTATGAGGTTCATTGGGTATTTACGTTTAACAACCAGATTTCTTTTTTTTTTTATCAATAACTTAGATTCGTTTTTTTTTTTTTAGAAGATAGATTTCTTTTTTAGGATGATGAAAAAGTAAAAAACAAGAGGGAGGATATTTGTAAAGCTTTTAACATTCAAAGCTTTTAATCCTTTAAAAGAAACTAACCTCAAATGGTGCATTGGCTATTTATAGCTAGTATATCATTTGAGTAATGGGATGTGATTAATCAGATCCCATCGCACTGCCCAATCACATGGGCTATAACCATTCTTATATGTGTGTGTGTGTTAAAAATCAAGTATTTTCCCACATTAGTATAGTGGGAAAACTTATTTCTTGAACTAGCATGGTTAGGAAAATAATTCCCATTCTAGCACACAAACAGTGGTTGCGCATGTATTAAATACACAACCTATAGGTTGTGTATATAGCAAATGTGCGGCCACCCGGTTAATTAATTTCAAGACAATTTCTCTTTCTTTTCTTCTCCCTTACTTCTTTCTATCTTCCACTAGTTCTTCATCCTCTTGGCATCGCTCTTAACTCAAGCAACCTGATTTTTCTCTTCACCATAAAAAAAATCCTTATCTTATCCTCATGACAGACCTCATATTTCTCTCCTTTTCAGCCGTCAGTTCTTTCTCTACCCATCCATTTGCGACAACCAGTGATTTCTCCCACCATTTCTATTGCCACCACCACACATAAACGCCTTATTTAACTAATTTGAAGTATATTCACCTTCTGCTCTATTAATTTGTTATTTTACTTGATTAGTTTGTGAATTTCTTAGGATAAAAATTTTAGGGTTTAAGTTAAGGTTTTTGTTGATTTTGCCTAATTGAAGATTAATTAGATATAAAATTAGTTAATTAAGTGTGTATATTATCTTATTCAGTAAGAAGAATCGATGATTTATGTTGTGTTGATTATGTTAGTGTTAGGGTTTAGTTTATGATTTTTGTTAATTTTGGATTTTTTAATGTAACTTGAATAATTTGCTATATTGACAAATTAACTTTGTGCTTTATTGTGATTTTTATAAAACATGTCTTCTATAGTGGGAATTTTATGTTATTATGGTGGTAACATCATCGATAATGATAACCATATTATTTATCGTGGAGGAAGTACCGAGTTATGTAGCTTGAGATTAGACAGTTCATTTGACAAATTTAAAAATGTAATATGTTGAGGAATTGGGTGGAATTTGGCAGAATTTGATGTTAATATTACTTGAAGGATGTTAGGTGGGTGTCATCTGAATTGTTGTATTGGTGTGCCCATTACTAGTGATACGAGTTTTAATGCAATGGTTGGGTTGATCAACACAAACGGGTTGCAAATATTAGAGCTTTACTTAAGTAGAAAATTTAAAGTAGAAAACTCTTCGAGTTTGGAGTTAACTTGGGTGTCAAGTCACAGTCAAAAGACCACAAAATCATCATATGTATCAAGTCCATCTAGAACAGCTAGTGATACAATGAACTTAATATTAGTTCAATAAATGGTGTATATGGAACCTCAGTTAGGTATGATAACAACTCCATATTGTTATAAAGAATTTGAACTAAGTGACGAGGAAGATGATTATCATATTAATGATGTAGTTAAGGAAGACAAGCAAGGTAAGCCAATAAACCAAATAATGACACCCAATGTTCCTGAATTTGAAGATGTTAGTGGGTCTACTTACAAGATGAGCATTTTTATTGGGCTTTGGGTCATAGGAATTCAGACTTAAGTACTGAGTCAGAGGTTGGAAAAATATTCTGAACCAAGGCTGATTTAATCAATGCATATAGGCGGTGACATGTAAAAAATTCACTTCAATACAAAGTGTAACATTCAACCACAACTTATATGCAGTTACAGTGTAAGCATGAACCAAAATGTCAATAGTATTTGCGTGGGAAATATCATAAGAATTCTGATTCATTTGATATTTTAAAATTGAAAGAGTTACACACATGCTATAATCCAATAGTTATGCAAGCTCACCATCAGATTGGCTCTGATTTTGTTACCAATATGTTGTTCAACATTGTCAAAGTTTAAATAACTATTATAATTACAACCATTCAAGCAACTATCCATAGAGATTTTTGTACGATATATTGTATAAAAAAGCTTGGTTGGCTAAACAAAAAATATTGGAGAGGTTGTTTGGATTATATGAGGAATCTTTTATAATGCTTCCTAAGATGTTGTTAGCTCTAAAAGAATCAAATCTTAGTATAGTTACTGAGTAGGATTAAAAGATGAATGATGGTGATATAGTAGTATTTGGAAGAGAATTGTGGGCATTTAGAACTTCAATTTAGAGGTTTCAATATATTTGTCCACTAATAAGTATTGATGATACTATTGCGATGTCGCGGTCACACAAATTAATTACCTTAGCTTAAATAAACAAGATAGTATAGAGTAAGTAAGGGGTCGATTCCACGACGAAGGTTTAGTTAATATTTTTATGCTAGATGATATGCAATTTGGAGGGGTTTTAAGGTTATCTAGACTATAATAGAATAAAACAATCAAACTATATTAAATAATTCAGAAACTATCAAGAGAATAAATCTTGGTTTTAAGTAGACATCCAGCTACATAAATTAAAACCAATCATTAAAACAATACATCAATTTATATTCTGAATATTTATTTTTTTCTTAACGTTAGTTAGTTAACCGATCCGCAGTGTAACTAACCCTAACCATCAAACAACCATAATGTCCGCACTAGTAATTTAATTAAATGACAACCTTAAGAACTATATAAGTTGATTAATCTAGACACATAAATGTCTACAATACATGTTTAATGTGATCAAATATTTTTCCTAAGATTAATAATATAGATCTGCTACGATTATTAAACTCAGTTGCTTCACAAGTTTATATACCACAACTCCGGTTTTGATAGCAAACTTAGCAATAAATTGTTTAAAATAATAGCTTAGAGTCTGCTCTAGTAATTGAAATAAACAATCATAGGAAATAAGCACAGGAAAACAAACATATTAATCATATAAACTGAAAAGAAAAGGTAAAATAAATCTCACAGATCTTGAAATTTGAAGGTTTATGTGTCTTTGCAACCAAGAAAAGAGCTTAGCATTGCATGTCTATTGAACAACTAATCAAAAGGAAAAAAGAATGCATGCTTTCGGGTTTTTGAAGGAAAGGGTGCGTTTTTCTTCTTTTTTTTGCTGCCCCTCCTTTCCTTTCTCTCTTTATTTTTATTTGATAATTTACAAAGTAGTCCTTTTCTAAGTAGATAATTTACATTTAAGTATTTCAATAACTGTTTTTCTAAAAAAAAAAAAGAAATAGCCTTACATAAAATGTTCAAGCTTTGACTTTGGACTTAGAGGAGCTAAATTATCGAAATAAAAACTTGGATGTCGGTTTAGATACTTTGAAAAGTACTTTGGACTTATTTCTGCATCAAACCTGTCTACTAGCAGAATTCATGTGTCATCTTAAAAATCTCATATCTCTTTTATATGAGCTCATTTTCTGTTTAAATTTGGTAGGTTGATAGGCCTTCGAGTCAGGAATCCATCAAAATTAATTTTGCATCTAATAGACTTCTCTAGCTCAAGATATTCAAGTCGAAATGACCAAAAGTCAACAGTGGCAGAATGCGAGATTTGTCTTTGAAGGCTACAATTTCCATGCTATTTCTCTTTTTATTTTTCTTCCCATATATGTATAGAAAGGTATGAATGTTAGCTTACTAATGCCACTGGAATCACTTCATTTCAACGTATAGAGCTCAAGCTCTATATAAAATATTGATCGGAGGTCAAATCTATCAATTATCTCCAAATTACTTCTTTTTGAATCTTACATCCAAAAGTGCCTTCAAAATATAAAATAAAGAATATCAAGACATTATATATATATAGAACATAGGCAAAATACTAGGTATATATGGGTAAAACTATCAAATAATATGATTGCATCAAACATTCACTTATATGGAAAATAAAAAAGCAAAATCTTGATTGCAATTGCTTATAACACAAATAATATGGCTTTTCTGTTGTGTTATGCTTTGGTCAAAGAAGAAATGAATAGTAACTGAACATGGTTTTTAGATTTGATTCTCCAACATGTCATAGGTAGATGTATTGGATTATGTATAATTTTAGATAGACATGCAGAAATTAAGAATATGATGTCATAAATATGGATCGAGCCAAATGGATATCATCGTTATTGTTCTTGCCATTTTGTGAGTAACTTTAATAAAAGATCCAAACATATGGCATTGAAAAAACTATTAGATAAGATCTGTCAAGAGCCTTCAAGATGGGGATTTAATACTATGTATGATGATATGCTTGATAGGAATGATCAAATCAAAGAATGGCTTATGATGGTGATTATCATTATGGAAATGTGACCACAAATTTGTCAAAGATTTTCAATAATGTCTTGAAAAGTGTTTGTGGTTTGCTTATTGAAAAGTCGTTGTGTATTGTGGCCTCCACAAGTGTTTGTTGAACTTATTGTTGATGCATCAAAATCAAGATTACATAATTTGAGTATATTATCCTAGATGGTATTTTTCAAGTTGAAACCCCCCAGTAACTGGTAGTTGAAAAGAGGTTCAATGAATAATTCGATTTAATGATAGAATATGTATGTATGGTAAATGATAATTGTAGCATCGATCATGTTCACAACTTATTGCATGTTGTATATTGCAACATGTTGACTTTGAATAATTTGTTGACCTTTTATTTTCTAACACCAGTTACAAAAATTCATATTATTTTTTTTTCAAATGTTTACCAGATATTCCATCATGACCTATTAAACTAAACTAGTAGTTGAAGGATGTCCAACTAGATGGAGAGTTGAAGAAGGTTGACGTAGATCCAGTCTGCATAACGAGATGTATGTTAGAGAGGGGTATGCACAAAATAAATGTGGGTTATGCGGTGTAACTGGTCATAATAGAAAAACATGTCAAAGTAGACAATGTAAGTAAAAAATTTTGTTTTAAATTAAGACTTTTATTTCATATCTTTATGTTAAGTTGTTTTTTTCCCTCCTGTAACACTGTTTATACTTGTACATGTCATAGTATGAACTAGGGGAGATGGATCTACGAACAGATGTCGTGGCATGTGAGAGAATGAATCCTCATTATTTTCAGGTCTTGATGATTTATTAGTCTTGTGATTGTAGTACATGCATCAATCTGAGGATATTTGGGCTTGATGAGTAAATAGATATTTTTATATAACATGATCACATGATAAATTATAAATGTTGTTAATAATTATGTTCATATTTTTTTGATGAAAAAATATCATGGTGGTTTGGTTAACCTTGTCATCATGCCCCGATGGACCTAGATGACCATTTTCGTCCTCATTTCATCGAGGTTAGATTTTTTGAGATTAGTCACCTAAAAGGCATAAGTATCGATCATGATTTAATTACAGCATTAGTTGAGCAGTGGAGGTGAGAGACTCTCATATTCCATTTTTTTGTTGGAGAGATGATAGACATTATAATATGTTGTCATGCTAGTCAACCTTTCAATAGATGGAATTCCTGTTACAGGCCCCACAACTATCAACAAAGATAATTTATAACTTCATATATTGGGAAGAGTGCCTCATTTTAAGGGATATAAATAGGATTATATTAGGTTGATATGGTTGAATGAGAGTTTTGAGATCCCATTAGAGGGTGTTATAGAGATTGTATTGTATTATTATGCTAGAGCATATATAATGCACATGTTTAAAGCCATGATCTTCACTGATTTGACATGTAATGCAATTCCATATTACTTTCTCCACTGCTGGAAAACTTTGTTGTCATCCATAACTATAGTTGAGGCTCGACGGTGCTTGCATATCTGTATCGTCGGCTTTGCCACACATATATGTCAGATGAGAAATAAATAGGTGGATGTTTATTGTTTCTACAAGTATAATTTGATATTATATTCTATTAAATATAGTTAATGTAAATATTTACTAATTTTTTTTTTATTGTGAATATGAAGTTATTGTTGTAAAAGCATCTTTACATCGATTGTCTTGTTGTTTGGAGAAATCAGATGTTCAACATAGTTACAGCAAGACGACTTTCAGTTAGAGCTTGGTAATAATTATTATAAATATTATTAAATTTAAATTTTCTATAAAAAATTCTCTAACTTAACTTTCTTGAATATGTTAGTTGGGTTGGGGAGAGATCTAGGTGTTTTACACAAATTTCTACTCATGTCCACGAGTTCTATTAAGACGAGTTGGATTCACATGAGCCTCACTAGGTATGCATGAAGTTAATTATTCATTTTCTTATTTAACTTTATTTCTTGGTGTGAAAGTTTTTAATATATATGTTTTATGGTTTTATAGGTGATAGACACCGTACACTAACGATTTGATTGTAATAACATCTTCATTATGCATGGAGGAAAGTGATTATGATTATCAGTGATCCTTATACATTGTGTTTGTCGTAGTTGAGATGCATTGTCCTGATTTGGGTAATGCATCAATTTGGATTGTATCAACATACCTGATAATGTTGGCACACTTGATGACCTACATGCTATTAATCATCGAGATAAAGATGAAGATGATTGGTTGGTGCTTCATGCACAATATGTTAATTTATGGCATGTGAGAAGAGATTGCATATTTACATATATGTATTCACCTATTGAATTAGATTTCTATATGTTTTAGTACATGAACATAACAAGGCGATTTATAACTCCATTGTGGGAGCGTGTTACGAGAGATGTATATGACACTTTGAATCAATCAACATGTAATTCAAATAATTATGAGTCTCGTGCACCAAGATATAATAGATTGGTATGTATGAACTAGTTTTCTTAACATGTAATAAATTTTATATATATATATATATATATATATATATATATATATATATAATAAATAAAAATATTATGTCTTTTAATATATTAGGTGAATTTTTTAATATACGAGGGTCAGAGAGCTGTTACTATAGTATGTGATGCTATTGACGATGCTGTGCGTGATATTTTCAATACTTGGTTCTCGTCATGCCATTCTTCACTTGACGAGGTTGGGGGGCTCAATGTTTGGACGATGCAATAGAAGAGGATGACTGTATTTATCATGCCATGCACGACAATGACATGACAGTGGTTCTGATAATGCAGGTTCATCAAAAAGTTAATTTGTTAGATGTTTAACTATGCAATTTAATTAATTTATAATTGAATTGGTATATTTTATTTTAATGAATTATTTTTGTGTTGAGATTAATTTTTTTAAACTATAAATTTACCTACCATGGAACTAAGTGATTCTATTTGTTGTTGGCTATTGTTGTTGTTTTTATGATTTTGTGAAATGTTGGCTTGAACTATTGTTGCTGTTTTGGAGACAGTGAAATTGGGTTTTGTTAGGCAGGGAGTTGAAATGGTTGAGACCGAGAATGACTAATATTTTAATAGGTGATATATGTACTACATGTGTGACCTATAAGTGACGCATTTAGTACATGCACAATCATTGTTTGTGTGCCAGAGTGAGAATTATTTTCCCAACTGTACTGGCTTGAAAAATAAGTTTTTCTACTATGCTAATGTAGAAAAAAAATCATTAAAAATTAGTGTAAAAAACCATTTTGACAACTAGAAAACCGATTTTGATCATCAAAATTTTTTTTATTATAAAAAATACTTCAATGAATTTGAACCCTGTAAATTATTTTTTACAAGTTTTAATGTTTTGACTGGAAAATGATAGTTTTGGTCAATTTTAACTATAAAATGACATATTTGATCTTAATATATTGATTTTATCTAATTTTAATATGATGATGACTATAAAATAATGGTGTTGGCCAATTTTGACAAGAAATCCAATTTTGACCATAAAATAACAAATTTGACCTTGATAAATTAATTTTGATGCGATGAACATGGTTTTGATTGTAAAATTATGATTTTAGCTATTTTTTAATGAGAAGCTTGATTTTTAATGTGATAGTTTAATTTTTCCTTTAAAATCCTTTTTTTTTTTTGGTGAGGAACATCATTTTCAATTTTCTTTTTAGTGAAGAGGCTGAAATGAATTATAATAATTACCATAAAAAAAGTGTTTCTATATTTGTCATCACATTGAATAGGAAAACCTTGATTAAAAAAGAAAAGAAAAAAAACACAACGAATATGAAGAGTCTATAATTAATTAAAATATCGTTTGATATCGTGGTAACTTCTATTTTATACTCAATAATTGAGAAAAAATCATTTGGTTAACCATATCATTTCTATTTTTATATTGAGTCTCACATATAATTATATTTTAAATCTTGATTTGGTAAAAGTTAAAAATAAAATGTTTTTTATTTATGAAAATCTACTTTTTATTTACTTTGTATGCAAAAATGGAGAACAATTTTAACTAACTATATATTTTTTAAAATCTCCTTTTAATCATAACTAATAATATTTTTTTAAATCCATTTATTTGAAATCATAGTCACAATAGCACCACTCCTCGCAAGCAAACTTTCCCTTTAGGTATAAATACTAACGAAACAGTAGCTTAAAATAATTTTTCGGCAGCATCGGCTAATCATCTTTCAACTATAAAGCTTCTTCAATAAGAATACAAAATAAAATAAAATAAAAATAAAACAACAGCTACTACTACTAATACCCATCTTCATTTATTTTCTTAAATATTTTCACCTCCTTTTCTCTCAGTCTTCTTCTACTTACATTTCTCTCAA
>Ga0325414_1000442_pt1 | contig 33489 bp, 26 predicted proteins | sample PopdelMetagenome_8_FD_206183 | JGI IMG/M metagenome (GOLD analysis project Ga0325414, IMG submission 206183) | Populus deltoides microbial communities from Bellville, Georgia, United States - Leaf-PdKOR-R3 | ecosystem: Host-associated > Plants > Phyllosphere > Phylloplane/Leaf | place: USA... | reverse complement strand
CTACCATTGTGAGCTAAATTGATGCACTTATAAAACTAACCAAAAACCTATACTAATAAACTTGAAAGTATTGACTCAAACAAGCCTTCGACCATAACTGAAAACTAATTAATAATTAAGCTCAAATAAACCTTGGATCTTAGCTAATTAATCAAAACCAAAAACATAAATGGAAAACTAAATGTTGAAATTCTCTCCAAACTGTTGAAACTTAAAAAGAACAAAATGAAATAAAAGACAACTAAAACTAAAGTATTTATAGAGCCCATAGCCACCACACATATCCCATGACAAAATGGACTCCAATTCTTCCACGAATTCAAGCCACATTAGGAACTCTTGTAATCCAAGTCCATACACAAGTTTAGGGTCTAAATAAGCCTAATTTAATCTTCATTTTTTTTTGTCTAAAATTAACTTATTTCATGTTTGAACTGATTGGGCCGAAAATAGTCAAGTATTATTTAAATAATATGTTATTGGACTTCGATCGACCTAAAATTCTACCACAATATAGTTTAATGTATCTAGTATCTCTATGTAAAGTTCTAGCTCTATTAGATGTACGATTTAAGATATATTTATAATTTCACAAAACTAGTCAATATTTATTTTAATAAATGCAAAATTTGAACCTAACTTAATTCATATCATAATATATACCATAGTCAATTATGCAGAACTTGAATGTTAATAATATTGTCAATCATTTTTAACCTATCAAATTGTAATATAATATTTGAAAAGAAGAGTTGAAACAAATTGTAAATCCATAAATGATATTCAAATAAATAAATAGTAAAAAGCATAATAATAAGATATGTAAAAATCATAGACAATATTGTTGAAAAAACTAAAATAAAAATGTCTTTATATCAACATCAATACAAAATATAAAAATTTATTATTTTGAAATTTAACTTAACAAAAATCCCTCAATCATACAAATCATACAAACATAATTATAATTAGTTAAACTATTTTGAAATGACTTGAGCAAATAATAAAAATATATATATATACATACACACATATATCACACATAATATTTAATTAAATATTGAAAAAATAGAATGAAATATTAGGACAATAAACCTCAATTCCAATCTAAATATTTATGTAAAAAAAAATAAAATTCATTGTATCACTCATAAAATAAAAAACAAAGCAAGCATTTTGAGTTATAAAAATAATAAATAAATAAAGGTCGCATTTTGAATCGATGAGCTTTGCGGTCCTTAAAATGTGCAAATGCAACAGATAAAAAAAAAATTATAAAATAAAAAATCCATCCAAACCAGAGACAGATCTCTCTGTCATCATTGAACACACTCCCACTCCACTCCACTCCACTCTTATAAGTGACCCGGACGCTCTCTCTTTCTCTCTCTCTCGTTTGTTCTCTGATCTCATTTCAATCAATAATCATTCATAGATTAATGTAAGTTCTAATTCCTTTTCTATTTATGGGCTTCAACTTGTTTCTGAATCGGCTTTAGATGCATTCCGTTCTCTTTTCTCCCTCACTCAAATCATAGTTATTATCTGATCTTAAGTAAGATATTTGATCATGGGATGCATCTCTTTTGTTATTCTTCCTTTTTGTTAATTTGATTAGTTTACTATCTGTAGGAAAGCAAGGGTTTTTGGGTTTTGGAGGAGATATGACAACTCTTTCTCCCTTACTTGCAATAACCCCATTATGCTTCTGTAACTGTGGATCCGTAGAATCATCTAAATCGATTCATTATGTCTGTAAAACTAAAAAATCCAGACCCACAAGGCGGTTTGGGAGGATGGATGTTGGTAAAGATTCGAGATTGTTGTTTGCTAGATCAAGAGTTGCTGCCCAGCCAACTGAGCAGATGATGTGTACTTCAAGCAATCCATTAGTTGACCAACTAAAGGAAGTTTCGACTTATCGATTTCGGACGGAAATTGGTGGTCATGTCAAAATTTCTGTTGGGAAGATAAACGGGAAGTATGCAGTTTATGTTGAAGTTTCATCCTTGGAATTGGGTGCTGGTAATAATATTAGTCTGATGCTTATCTGGGGCATATACACGTCTGATTCGTCATGTTTCATGCCTCTTGATTCATCCTCTCATGCCAGGACCATAGAGACTCCGCTCTTACAGAATGCTTTTGCTAGGTTTGCTAATGAGTTGGAGTTTGAAGCTAAACAAACCCCCTTCTACCTCTCATTTTTTCTCAAACCTACATCAAGTGGTGTGGAAATCAGGAATCATAACAAGTCTAATTTTTGTGTTCCGATTGGATTTGATCCTGGTTCTCCAGCTCCACTTGGTCTTTCCTTTTCTACTGATGGTTCCATGAATTTTGCATTTTTTTCAAGGAATGCGGCGGGTTGCGTTCTATGTTTGTATGATGATAGTACATCAGGCAAGCCTGCCTTAGAGCTTGATCTAGATCCATATGTTAATCGATCAGGTGATATCTGGCATGCCTCACTGGAAGGTGCATGGACTTTTCTGAGCTATGGTTATCGATGTAAAGGAGCTGCTCTTCAGAATGACGCAGATAAATTTGATGCTGGCCGTGTTCTTTTGGATCCATATTCCAAAATTATCATTAATTCCGTCACAGATAATGTATCTGGCCTGCTGCCTAAGTATCTGGGACGATTATGCAAAGAACCTGTTTTTGATTGGAGTGATGATGTTCGTCCTAACTTGGCAATGGAGAAACTAGTTGTTTATCGGGTGAATGTGATGCGTTTTACAAAAGACAACTCTAGCCAGATATCCAGTGATGCTGCAGGGACCTTTGCTGGTTTGATTGAGAAGTTAAGTCATTTTAAGAATCTTGGTGTGAATGCAGTCCTATTAGAGTCAATATTTCCGTTTGATGAGCAAAAGGGGCCGTATTTTCCATGTCATTTCTTTTCACCATCGAACGTTTATGGTCCTTCTAATTGCTCTGTGGCTGCCATTAGCTCTATAAAAGAGATGGTAAAGAAATTGCATGCCAATGGGATAGAAGTTTTGCTGGAAGTTGTTTTCACCCATACTGCTGAAGCTGGAGCATTACAAGGAATTGATGACCCATCCTACTATTGCACCAGCATTACTACAGGTCTGGACTCACAAAATTCTTTGAATTGTAATCATCCTATCGTCCAAAGGGTGATTCTAGATAGTCTTCAGCACTGGGTTACCGAGTTTCACATAGATGGTTTCTGTTTCATAAATGCTTCATCTCTGTTGAGGTCGTTTGGTGGTGAATATTTGTCTCGTCCTCCCGTTGTTGAAGCAATAGCCTTTGATCCATTGTTCTCAAAGACAAAGATCATTGCAGATTGCTGGGATCCCAAAGAACTGGAGGCAAAGGAAACTGCCTTTCCTCATTGGAAGAAATGGGCTGAAATGAATACAAAATTTTGTTACGATATAAGAAGTTTTTTGAGGGGTGAGGGTCTTCTTAGTGACCTCGCAACACGGCTTTGTGGGAGTGGGGACATCTTTTCTAGTGGACGAGGCCCAGCCTTCTCTTTCAATTTTATCACCAGGAACTTTGGACTTCCTCTTGTGGACTTAGTCAGCTTCAGTGGCGGTGAGTTAGCTTCAGAATTAAGTTGGAATTGTGGAGAAGAAGGACCCACAAACAAAACCACTATCCTTGAAAGACGACTGAAACAAATCCGTAACTATCTCTTTGTTTTGTTTGTTTCACTTGGTGTTCCAGTTCTTAACATGGGAGATGAGTGTGGCCAATCTTCTGGGGGTTCCACTTCATATGGTAGCAGAAAACCTTTTGATTGGAATGCGCTGTCAACAGGTTTTGGTATCCAAACCACAGGGTTCATCTCATTTTTGAGTTCCTTGAGAATGAGGCGAAGTGACCTCCTTCAGAAGAGAAACTTTTTGAAGGAAGAAAATATTGACTGGCATGGAAGTGACCAGAATCCCCCAAGATGGGAAGATCCATCCTGCAAGTTCCTTGCCATGACACTGAAGGTTGACAAACCAGTGAGTGGATTGAGCTCTGAATCTTCCCATGTAGAGGGTGACATGTTCATTGCTTTCAATGCAGCGGGACGCTCAGAGAGTGTCACTCTACCCGAAGTCCCTAAAGGGATGGCATGGCATCGCTTGGTTGATACAGCTCTTCCATTCCCAGGGTTCTTCTCAAATGATAGTGAGCCTGTCATTCGGCAGCCTTATGAAATGAAATCTCACAGCTGCATACTGCTTGAAGCCAACATCCATGATGATTGAGACCGTCACTCTCATTTTCTTCGACACTCGAACATTTGCAAATATAGGATCAGAACACTTTTCTTGTAGATTAATTCTATTATATGGGATTGTAATGCGGAAAATAAGGATGTTTTTCCAATACTGCGAGTGCTTACTTTCGTTTGTTTCAATGAATTTATTATCTGTAATTCGTTTTACATTTTCTATAATAAGTCTAATCAGGACAACCCTCAAGCTACAACTGCATGTTCCAGCAAGTCCATTAGCACTCTCCATTTTTCTTATTAAAAGCAGTGAAGCCAATTGCAAGCCAATTGATTCAAATCTTGATTGAAGGGCAAGGTGAAGCTTCCATTCTCAAAAAGAATCCCAAACGTGTATATTACACTCCAAATGACGTCTATGCAGCATACACAAGGTTCCGTAACAAATTTTCATGCAGTTCAAACGGAACAACTATAAATACAAGTTCTGCTCTAATTCTTTGATTATGGAGCTCCTTGTGACAGAAACATAACTTTTTCAGAGGTAGACAATATCGAACACGCAGGTATCGTTGCTTATCTTTTCCCTTAACTTATTCATTAAACAACCACATATATGGCTACCATTTTAAAATTAATGGCCAGGTCTAGCAGAGCTTCTACTTTGTGTTATTCTCCGGCTCCTTCGGTAGTCTTGTGACGGATTCAGGATCAAGCCCCTCTACATTCTGTTCTCCACTATGTTCTTGCCGAACCTCTTGGAGTAAAGCATCAACCTCTCTTACAAAATCTACCCTCAAGAGAATATCATCAGCATCTAGTGGTGGTCTTAGTGGCCCTGCAGACCGATGGAAAGAGAAAACTGGCCGTTTCAATGTAATTTTTTCGAAACAGAACAATCACGTGCACTTCTAAATCAATGTGCACTTCTAAATCAATAAATCATCTATCACATACCAATATATTGATACTGAATATGCCTTCTAGCTAATTGGTCGGTTAGTTACGTGTAGCCTTACTTTTATTAATGTCAAACATATTGATGCAATCCTAACTACAATACTAAATGATCTATTAGGAGTATTAATTGAATCTATTCTAAGATATAAAATGAGGGTCAAATCAAGAAGTTTGAGTTAAAAAGGTTTAAATTTGTTAGTTTGGACCTTCTCTGTTTTTTAGGTCATATCTGAAAGTACAATATGATTTTGGATGTGATTCCAATTAGGTTAGAAACTAGACACTTTTACCTTTATAACGATATATAGTAAACCTGCTAATTCATCTAAAAAAGAGAGAATAACATATTTGAAGTTGAGCCTAAATTCTGCTAGCAAAATATGAAAATAGAAAAGACATTGTTTCCTTAAAAGTTATAAATTTCATTTACTACAAAGAATCCTTAATGTTATTAAAAACTTGCGTAGTAGCTTTTGACTTAATTATTTTACAAGAATTTCATATCAAATAAAAAGGATTTATTGGTAAAAAATTAATTTCTATTTTACAAGGCATAGACTTTCTTTCAACAAGAATCCTTCAACAATTATTTCTATATGTATTTTTCACTATCATATGTGGCAAAGGATGGAAAATAATCTTAGACTATTTTTTTATTTTATTTTATTATTTTAAACCTTATTTTAATTAGTTTGGGTTTTATTTAAAATGAGTACATGCCTAGCCCATTAGTTTTAGGGTTTACATTAAATACTCTTATGTAAATATTTTTATTCAGTTGATGATTTTTTATATAAGGTTGTTGCACATTGTGTCTTTTTCTCTTTGTGTTGTTGAGTGATTCTCATACTAAGTTCTTTATTGAACTTGCAAACTCTTCAAAAGATTGATCATTCATTGTGATTTATACTTTTCGTTCATATTTCATTATAAGTGTTGGATGGTAGTGATCAATTGCATATAACTTTTGCTCTTCAAGGCAAGGTTCTTGTTGAGTCAAGTTGCACACTTTCTTCAAAACCTAAAATTAATAATTTAAGGAACAATTCCACATCAATTTCGTATCAAAACACGGGTAATTTCAAGTTATATCTTTTTAATTTTCATTTCTAAAAAAAAAAAAGGAAGAAGAAAATCAATTTTGAAGGGAAAGTCTTGAAGTTGTCAAAAAAAATTGCATACAAACAACAAATTGTATTTATTTTGTGATTTAAGGAATTCAACACTTATAAAAATAAAGAAAAAAAATCAAAATAAAAAATCTTGAAAGGATTCTTGGAGAAGCAATTTGAAAATTTTGGATCTTGCATGAACTAGGGTTTAACCGAAAATTCTTCTTGGAAATTCTTAGTGATCTTGATTGATTTCTTGCAAATTTAAGTCGAATAGAATTATCTTGTATCAATTTCTTCAGTTTCTTGATTTCTTACATCATTTTCTTTATTTTCTTGACTTTTGTAGTTTTTGTTGTTTCTTAATAATAATCCTTGCTTTTATTTCATGTATTTGTTTTTGTCATTATATTCTCATAAATTTACATTGCTACTCGTAAGATTGTCCTCAAGTTTTGTTTTCAAAAGTTTGAGGAATTGTTGATTCTGGAGTCTTTAAACATAAAATAAATCATTGTGTAGTTTAGATAATTGTTTGATAAGTTACTAAGTTATTTTTAAGAACTAAGGTACAAGAATCGGTAGTAAAAGGCGTAGAGAGACTATTAGAGCGAAAAGCCTAATAAAATTATAAAAAACATGAGAGGAGTGAATTTTATTGTGAGAGTAAACATGTGAGTTTTGTGTTAAGAATATTTTTTTTTATGGTTCTAACCTTTATTTCAGGTATAAAAAATGTCTTCAAAAAGTGTTGAACAAAAAAAAGATGAGGATTGTGGAGGAAAGGCACGATATAATGGAATTTATGATGAAGGTGTTAATGAATAAGTTTGATGAGATGATTAGTAGACAAGAAGGTTGTAGTCGTAAGTAAAAGAAAGTTCAAATGCCTACCATTAGGCCTACAATGAATGATGAAAATGTGGGCGATAATTATTAAGTTAAAGAAAAGAAATTTTCAAAGGCTGGTGTTGCAATGAAATTGGTAAAGGAGCAATAAAGAGAGAACATCTTTCATACTAGATGTCACATTAGTAACAAAATGTGTAGTATGATTATTGATAGTAGAAGTTGTGCTAATGTTGCTAGTATTATACTTGTTAAGAAATTGAATCTAAACACTATGAAACATGATAAACCTTATAAACTTTGATGGTTGAATGAATGTAGTGAAGTTATGGTGAATAAACAAGTTTTGATTTTTTTTTAGTTGAAAAGTATAAGGATGAAGTTTTATATGATGTGGTTCCTATACATGCTAGTCATTTATTATTAAAGAGACCTTAACAATTTGATAGGAAGGCCAAGAATGATAGATTTCAAAATAGGTATTCTTTTGAGAAGGATGGAAGGGCATATGCACTTGCATCATTATCACCTAGACATATTTATGAAGAGCAATTGAAATTGAAAAGAAAAGTGAAGGTGGAATGGTAATATAACAATGTGAGGTCATTGTTACCATGCAAAAATATGTAAGAAAATGGTTAGCAAGGCATGCTTATCTAAACTTGTTACCATATAATTTTGTTGGAGGAAACAATTGGCAAAAAAAAAAGTTAAAGTCAAAAGAGAAAGCAAACCCGAGAAGACAAATGAACCATATGGGGTTATAAGTTTAAAGAGTGAAAAGAAAGTAAGATGTATGTAAAGAATAAAAGAGAAGAGAAAAGACTCAGATTTAGTTAAGAGAGAGAGAGAAAAGTCAATTAAAACCGAGAGTGGAGAGAAGAAAATAAGAATGAGATAAAAAGATAGTGTAGAAAATATAGGTATACACTTAAGTTTTTATACAAAATAAAACGAGATCAAGAGTGCTTGTTTTTTTTAACATGCTTATGATTTTACTTGTGTATAAGAAGGTATATTTTAACACTAACAATCTTAACTCTTTTATTCCTAGTATTGCTATATCATTATTAAAGGATTTTGAGGATGATATAGAATAATTAAATTCAAATTTGAACTTTATTTGTTTTACTATGCAACTTTACACCTCTAAGTATAGTTTCGATCTAACAATTAAATCAAGCTAAAATATTTCCAGAAGTTTTTATACATTTATGTGTATCTTAGGTTAAAATTTTAGGTCAATCAGAGTTTGTTAAGGCTTTCGGGTAAATGATCGAATTTGTTGTCCAGATTTTGCTATGTATAACCTATTGAGATCCATAATGGTTTGCCATTGATAAAGGATGCAATCAATAATAGTATGGTGAAGTATAAACATCTTATCCTTAGACTTGATGATATTCTTGATAAGTTGCATGGATCTTGTATGTTAAATAAAATTGATTTGAAAATTAGTTATCATCAAATTAAGATGAAAAAAGGGGATAAAAGGGAAAAATAACTTTAAAACTAAATGTGGATTGTTTGAATGGTTAGTCATGTTGTGTGGTTATACTATTGCACATAGTAAGTTTATGAGATTGATGAATCATATATTATGTGCATTCTTAGGTAGCTTTGTTATTGATTACTTTGATGATATTCATAGTAAGAATTTAAGTGAGCATATTAAGTATTTATGATTTTTGTTTAATATGTTACAAAAGAAATCATTATGTGTTAATGTATTAAATTAGAAAAATTCTTCACTATTTTAAAATAGTTTATGGTTTAACTCTACTAGATTTGATTTCTTTACTTGTTGATGAAAGGTTTAAACTTGACGGTAATAGAAAAGCATATGTGAAAAAAGAATTGCTTAAGAAGGTATGACAACATGTTGAGAAAAAGAATGAGTAGTATGCATACAAAACAAGACAAAAGGATGAAAAAGGGTTGCCTTTGAACCAAGAGATTGAGTTTGGGTGCATATACGCAAAGAGAGCTTTTCTAGACATAAAAAATCAAACTTGATGCTTAAAGGATATGGTTCATTCAGATTCCTTGAAGGAGTCAATGCCTACAAAATGGATCTACAAGGAGAGTATAATGTTAGTGCTATATTTAAAGTTTATGATCTTTCTTTGTTTGATGTAGGTGATGATTCAAAGTCAAATTCTTTTGAGAAGAGAGAAGATAATGCGATCTTGACTACAACATCAAAGGATCTATTAGGAGTGTCCATTAGGTCTATTCTAAGGCCTAAAACAAAGTAGATCCAAGAGGAGTTCAATCGGTGAAGTCAAAAGGCTTGGGTTAAAAAGGTTCAAATCTGTCAGTTTAGATCTTTGTCTACTTTTTAGATCATATTTGAAGCTACAATAGGATTTTGGGTGTTGTTCTCATTAGGTTGGGAATTATACATCTTTACCTTTCAAACGATATATGGTAGGCTTGCTAATTCATCTAAATGAGAAAGAACAACGTGTTTGAAGTTGAGCTTAGAATCTACCAGCAAAGTATGAAAAAAGAAAAATATTATTTCCCTAATAGTTATGATTCCATTTACTACAAGGAATCCTTAATGTTATTGGCAAATTGTGTGGTAGCCTTTGATTTACTTATTTTACAAGGATTTCATATCAAACAAGAAGAATTAATTTGTCAGAAATTAATTCTTATTTTACAAGGCATCAAGCTTTTGTTTAGTAAGGATTCTTCAACAATTATTTTTCTTTGGTATTCTTCACTATCATATGTGGAAAAGAGTGAAAAATAATCTTAGACTATTGTTTTATTTATTTTTATTATTTTAAACCTTATTTTAATTAGTTTAGGATTTATTTAAAATGGGTGCATGTCTGACTCATTAGTTTCACGGTTTACATATAAATACTCTTGTGTAAGTATTTGTATTCTGTTGATAAATTTTTATTTATGGTTGCTACATATTATGTTATTTTTTTTCTTTGTGTGGTTAAGTGATTCTCGTACTAAATTCTTGATTAAACTTGTAAACTCTTCAAAGGATTGATCAACTTTATTGTGATTTATACTTCTCATTCATGTCTTGTTATATGCATAGGGTAGAAGTGATCAATTGCATATAACTTTGGTTCTTCAAGATAAGGTTCTTGTTGCGTCAAGTTGCAAACTTTCTTGAAAACTTTAAATTAGCAAAATAAGGGATAATCTCACATCACATATTTATTATTAATAAAGATTTTTTTTATTCTTAATATTCATTTATGTTTGATTAATGAATCTAATGTTTAATTAAGAAATCTAGAATAAAGTTAAAGTCCATGAGAAAAAAAATACATTTGCAAAGGAAATTATAAAATTGTTATAATAATGAGATTTCTATTATATCAAAGTATTATTCCTAAATAATCCTGGTCAATGTTTTATTAAGATTGAATATTAATTAAAGTTGTTAAGATTGTTGCTTATTATGTTCGTTCTTTTATGAAAAAAAACAGTTGCTCTCATAAACTGAGATATGAGAGATACCTAGAACTAATATGTAGGTGTTTGTCAGATAACATGAACACTAAACTAACTTGCAAGAGAATTCCATATGGAGAGATCATCCATGTCTATGGAAAGGTTCTCGTGATAGTTGTGTAAGATTCTTAGATTTAAGATCATTAAGTTATCTTATATAGGTAATATTATACTTTGATTTTGACCACATGTTGTCCTAATGAAAGGTAATAAATGAGCAAATATCGGGTATAGTATAAACTATATGAAGGTATTTAGGTAAACAAGAGAGAATTTATCACCTTATGTGAATTAGAAAAAATATTGCATCTGTTCTTAAATAATATTGATTGTGAAATTCTTAGCCAAAGTGGAATGAGTTTAAAAAAGATTTTTAAATTTTTATTCAAAGAATCAATGAGTATAATGTTGAGAATTAACATGATTAAAAAATAGACATAATCCATGTTATAATATTTAAATCAGAACGTTATTGATAAAGAGATAATAATTATATTGAGAAACGAGTAACTGAAAGGTTAAGTCAAACCACTTATGACTTTCCTAATATTTATAAGATCATAACAAGTTGCTGGACATTATATTTGATCTTTAAATACAAGTCAATCAATTATTGAATTGATAATAAATTAAATTGTTTAATTTATTTAATCTTATTTTATTTATATTTATAATTCATATTTTAGCCAATTTATTAGGGAGCCTAATGAGTTACACACATAAAAATCATTGGTCAATAATTAAGATAAGATGATTAATCAAGTGTGACTTAATTGTAAATAAATTTTAGAAATTAAGAACTAAAATGTAATTAATACAAGGTATTACAATTCTAGACTTAGAAAAAATCAAGTAGGGAATTGATTAAATAAATTTCTAAAAATATTCGAAAATAATATATGTGATATTATTTAAAGAGAAAATAGATATTTTTTTATTTATAAGATTTTTTGGTTTGTCTATAAATAGAATATTATGTCTCTTGTTTCCTAAGAGAATGTGAGGAAAATACAGTAGAGAAACACTTCAAACATAAAAGAAAGAGCTAGTACTCTAAGGTATATCAATATTTTTCTCCTAAAAGGTTTTAGGATATTTCATATTGATGCTTCTGGATTACTGTTAGAGGCTGAATATTTAGACTGCTTGTGTTTTATGACAACCCAACCTTGAAACAAATATTCTGATTAAAAAAGAACATTTGATCTTCATGTAATATTCTCATAAACCCTAACCAACTCTAGATCTATCTAACAGTATCCTTAAGACTCTTGAAAAATTTAAATTTATTGTTTTCTCTGCGTGTATATGTTTCGGGAAACCCAACAGTGGTAGTGAAACCTTTATTAGACAATTATGGTTATTAATTGCATATTGTGATTGTTATTGGTGTTAATTGCAAATTAAATTTGTGTGCAAATCTATTTTTCTAAAAACATTTTTTCTCTCTCATGTTTTTCAAAAAATAAACTTTTTGTTTACTATTCTGGCTGGATATAGCAAGATTGTTCAGATCTAGCTGGATGCTACCATTAAAAAAAAAACGGTTTTAGTGGTTATGGGACACTAGGACTGCTAGTGCGTTTGACCAGTGTCTAATGTACTAGGCTAGGTCGCCACTAGCGACAGAGTTAGCAGTCATGTTTGTTGCCCTTACCACAACAACACCAGTATGTCAGGCATTGCTTCCTTGCAATGTGAGGCTGCTACCTTGCGTTGGAGGCGACAAACATTGCCACCCAGCGCGAGCCTGCTGCCTCACCTAGAGGTGGTACAGCATGAGTGCAACCCCTTGCATAGTGTCAAACCCAACGACAACCTTTGTTGTCGCTATAAATGTGGCCACCAACACAAGGGCAGACCCTCATGCTACTAAAAACCCAATGACAATGCTTGTTGTCACTTTATCATAGCCACTACTGGTAAGTGCAAAGAGAAGAAGAGGGGGTAGGGTTATGATTCTGCCTCTTAGCTTAGTTTAGGGTCTTTTGAGGGGTAGAGTCACGAATCTACCCCTACAACTTATTCATAATTACTTCTAGGGTATTATTGGGGAAGAATTATGATTTTGCCCCTTTATGTATAAAAAATTGATTTTATGTTTTAAAATTAAAATTCTAAATTTACTTAATTATAGAATTGATTTTTCTAATATGATTAGGATTGAATTAAAATGTTTAATTCAAGATTTTTGTGTTTTGTAATATCCTAATTGGATTAAGATTTGAGTAAAATATTTAATTAAATAATTTTTAGAAAAATAATTTTTTTCTAAAATAAAGAGAGTTTTTAAGTTGGAAAATTTTATTTCATTGATCATAAAATAATTTAGGATATTAATAAGAATCTTAATATGATTGATTTTCTTATTAAATTTTTAAATATAGTTTTTCAATGAAAATCTATACTAAATAAAATTTATTATGTTTGGAAAATTATCAAATTAAATTTGATTTAATATTTCTAAATGTTAGAAATATTATTTTCAAAAATTGCCCATAACACCAATTATTAAAATTAAAGCATGCAATATATTTCTATTATGCATATTAATATGTTCTTATATGGATGATTATGGACATTAAAGACCAATATGATTGTGTTTTTATGGTTAAATTGCTGTAATATTATATAGGGCTTGTATGTCTTGTGTTTTCTCTATTTTTTTTCTAGAATTGTAAAATTCTTTTCTCATTTTATTCCACTCGAATATAACTTGGGGTTTCTTATTCAATTATGTAAATATAATTTAATTTAGAAATGTAGGAATTTAGATAGGAAAATTATTTTGTAATCCACGAAGAAGAAAGAATAGCGGTGAAGGATACAACCATGGTGCATGATACAACTTATAAAGATTTGCAGCAGCTACCTAAGTTTTGACCATCTAATTCCCTTCGATGACTTGATGTAATTAGTTTAGATATATCCATAATCATTCAAGTAGATTGACATACTAGGGGTTTATGTTAATATATAATTGTTATGTATGATATATCAATTATGATATGAAATGAGACCTAATTAAAATTTGATAATAAATCTCTCATTAATATATTAAGTACATGATTTGTTGCTTTTCAATTTTATATGCATAAAACCAAAGTTTTATTCATATTCATGGATAACTTGTTGAGCTATTCAGGGTTACAACTAAATAAATATGTTTAATGTTATAAAATTGGATTCTACTTAACTAACTTATATGATTTGGATGAATTACTTATAATCATATAAGATTAAAGGCAATAGTTAGGTGAAACATATATGATATATTTAGATAAAGAGTTGTCACCTAACTGATCTAAGAGTCACATAAAGATGTGATTGATAAGTTATATTCTCTACCTAATTTAATTTGTTTTTATTTGTTGAATTACTTAAAGTCTTATAAATTAAATGAGATCCTAGCCCACTAGGAGATTTAAATGAGATTTCCTGAATTAATAGTGGGGCTAATATTTTGCAAGAAAATAATGGGAGACCAAGTTAAGATTAAAGATCTTATTTGAATTTGGATTAAAATATGTATGCATAAAACTAATACTCATTATCTTTACATGAATAGGTTGATAGATCAAAATGTATAGTGACATATCCTTACACAACATACTTGATGCTAAGAAATTGACAAGATTAAACTTCTTGTACTGGTATCGTAATGTGAGAATTGTTCTCAAGAAAGAAAAAAGGTGATATATTCTTGAAAATCCAATTCCTTTTGACCCTAACGAGGATGATGATGAAGTAGTTAGGACTACATATCAACATTATATTGATGATGATATTTTTAAAGCCAAATAAATCTAAAATAAGTCCACGTAAATACAATCATGAGTTTTCAAAAAAAACTAATTTAAATACATCATTCATACTTAATTTAAAGCTAAATACTTTTACTTTAATGCAAAATTATATTACATAACAAAATATACATTTGATTTTACAAAATTAAAACTACAAGTATGAAATCTATGACTTAGCATAACGCTGCGAGGTGCCTGAAAATTTAAATAATACCTAATATGATCAGTTTATACACAATGAAAGCTTATTGTGTGTGTGTGTGTTTCAATTTAATATAACTTGCATAGTTTAAGGGCATGCATATGCCCTTTTTAACCCAATTCGGACAATTTGTTTCATTACTACTTTAATGAGTTTCTTTGATTGCCCATTAACCAGTGAATTGTTTCACCATTTGTCCATTAACCAAGACACTAATCTTATTAACTCATGAACTAGCTTTTTCAATTTCTCATTAACCACAACACTAATCCTATTTACTAACGTAACTAGTCTCTTCAATTTTCTATTAACTAGGGCATTAATCTCATTACCAAGAAAACTAGTTTCTCTAGGGTAACATTTATCAAATGATATTAAGACACATTTAAAGACAATTACATTCACAGTTAATTAATACTTTAATTTCAGGGTGCAAAGCACCCACCTAATGTCTAAGTGTGTGAACTAGTCCCTTGTTGTTGTGTAGATCCTGTGGCCATTTCTGTACCAACATAAACAATATCATACGTTATTATATCCTCAACTTACTTTAAATTTTAACTCTATAGACAATCATTTTATTTTTTACTTAAAATGACATAATACGATTTCATATCTTTAAGCTGATTATCATTAACTATTTAATCCATATTTAAAATTTCTTTCTTATCATTTCCATCATTAAATCTTACATTAAAGGCAATCCTAAACAAATTTTGTGCCTTTATTATAGGTATTCTTTTATTTCTAAGTTCTTTTTCACTTTGATCTAACACCTTCACTATTTCACTTCTAGGGTTAGATCTTCCTTGATCTCCAACGAAACTTGATGTAGTACTAGAGTAGGATCTACTTTGGCTACTCGCAATAAGGAAACTTGGAGCACATCATAAATCTTTGCTAAGTATGGGAGCAAAACTAACTTGTAGGCTATAGGTCCAATCATATTTCCAATTTCAAAAGGTCTAATGTACCTCAGTGCTAATTTTCCCTTCATACCAAAGCGTAGCATGTGTTTCCATGAAGTTACCTATAAAAACACTTAATCCCCTACATTAAACTCAAGAGGTTTTTGTTTAATGTCTGCATAACTCTTTTGTCTATCTTGAGCTGCCTTTGTCATATCCTTTATGATCCTTACTTTTTCTGATGTAATCTGCACCAACCTTGGACCTATTATCTTCATGTGACCTACCTCTTCCTAGTAAATAAGTGTTCGACATCATCGATCATATAACGCTTAATAAAAAGTCATCCCCATAATAGCTTGATAATTATTATTGTAGATAAACTCTACAAGATTCTCACCTCTAGAAAGGAAAGTGAGAACCTTTATTGATGTACTACCTGGTATGTCTTCTATAGCTTAATCTTCCTATAGGATGACACTTGTAGAATTACCTGAGTTGAAGATTCAAATACAAGAATTACTAGATAAAGGGTTTACACGCCCAAGCAATTCATCTTGGGGAGCTTCAATTTTATTTGTCAAGAAGAAGGATAGAACTCTCTAACTCCATATTAATTACAAACAACTGAATAAGGTAACTATAAAGAATAAGTATCTTTCACAAATAGATGATTTATTTGACCAACTTAATGGAGCTAGAGTATTTTTAAAGATAAATCTAAGATCATGGTACTATCAGAAGGATTAAATAGCAGAATATGTCAAAGACCACATTCCAAACTCGATATAGACATTATGAGTTCTTAGTGATGTCATTTAGATTAACAAATACTCTTGTGGTTGTTGCTACCCAATTTTTGACCTATGTTTTTGATAAATTTTCAGAAAAAATAAAAAATAGCAAAAAAACAACGAAAACCCCCAAAAAATGCATTTTGATATATTTGCATCATTTTTAGCATTTTCAACGTCATCTTAGAAGAATTTAAATTTTCAAAGGTATTTAGAACGTGTTCAACTTTTAACGGGTTAATTTTACAATCACTAATTTTTTTAGTCGGCGTTGATATTGCTCGCTTTAAAAAATACAAAAAAATGAGAAAAATCAAAATTACAAAAAAAAAAAGAGAAAAGAAAAGAAAAGGAAAAGTTGAGGGACCAGTTTGGAAACCTAGCAATATTTCTTCTATAAATACTATGCTACAGTGAAATAAGAAGAAAAAGGGGGAGAAAAAAAAGAGGGCGACGGAGGAAAATTAACAGGGGGGCCATTAGCTAAACAAAAAACCCTAAAAAGCCTATCACTTTCTTCTCCATTTTCTAGGCCGCCACGCCCCCTCCCTTTATCAAAAAACCAGATCCTCCTCTGTTGGGACCTTCTCCCCTTGGGCCATTTCGCCTTCCCTGCAGCTGCCCGAAAGATAAAAAAATCCCAGCTTTCATCTTTTCTCAAAGCAGCCGCACCCCTATTTTGGCTACGGCGATCTTCTTCCTTGGACTACCCCGCCTAAAGACAGCAAGCCGCCCCTCTTTTTGGCAAAGAAGAGAACCAAAGAGCCAAGGGGCTCCGCTGAAGTCTTCACTGTCATCGACCATTCCCTTCCCATTTCCAGCGCCTTTCCATAACCCCAGAATAGCTCCACTGAGCCTCCTCCCCCTCTCTCAACCATGAGACGACCATCCTAACTGTCCCCTCTCTCGGCTGCCCCCTGGCCCTCTGTCAAAAACAAGCCAGCCGGTCACCCCCCTCACTTTACCCCCTCTCAGCCAACTAAAGCCTCCAGCCGGGAATACCATCTATTCCCTCATCAATAAATTTTTAGACCCTCTCTCGGCCAACCACCATCAACCGGCCAGCAACAACATCCCTTCTCCAGCGTCTCATTACAGAGACGATGAGGAAATGAGAAGGGAGGCCGAAGGGCAGTAAAGGAAGAGCAGAAGACCGAGACTTGAAAGGTGCGCCGATCTCCCAACCATGGCAGCGGTGGACAACACCACCGGTATAGAAATGAAGTGGGAAGAGGAAGGTTGCCGATCCAGCCATCCACACACCTGGTCTGTTGGCGGCGCATGCAACCAAACTGAGCTCCAGATTCGACAGGCTTAAAAAAAGAGAAGGGAGAAAAACAAATCTGCAAACAAAGAAAGAACTAAAATCAATTGGCTGTTGTGGTTTGGTGTTTTTTTGCAAGTCACCGGTGGAAAAGGGAGAGGAGAAGAAAACATCCCAGGTCTGCCCGTTTCTGGGCATTGCCGCACGTGGAGACGACGCACCACCATGATTCCAGCAGATCCCAGAAGACGTTCCCAACAATTCCCAGAGTTTTGGGGTTTATTTTGTAATTTTTGAATTGTATTTGATTTATTTTAAATTTTGTTATTTTAGAACATGTAAAAAGATGTATGAGTTGGCATAGTAAAAAGTAATGTGTGAGTGTGTTTTTTTTTTTTTTGTATTTTCTTTTTTATGTATGTCTTGTAAAGGTTAAAATAATAAAAAGAAGAAAAAAGAATTAAGTGTTTTAATTTGTATATGGTTAAATATCTCAAGGACAAATAAAATCATGTTGTATTTTCCATGAAAATGTAAGAACATGTTTCTACATATATTTTGGAATTTAATAACTGATTTATTAAAGCCTTAGAATTTGACTAATATTTTAATTTTTTAAATCACATCAAATCACGAAGTAGCTTATCTCAGGTAGGGTGCGCTAGGGGTGCTAATACCTTTCCTAGCCACAACCAGTCCCTTACCCTCGAATCTCTGACAACGACCAGTAAAATTCGAGTTTTCTAGTAACCTTTAATCAAATATTAGGTGGCAACTCCCAAAGAACCAATCAAGCAAAAAGAACGAAAAATCGCCAAATCGCCGCGCAGGGTGACGTGCGACAGTGGTGTTCATGGATTTGATGAATTGGGTCTTTTGACCATATCTAGATAAGTTTGTGGTGATGTTTATTGATGATATTTTGGTTTACTCTAGCTCGTATTTGAGCATTAGTAGTATCTGAGACAAGTATTATAGACTTTGAAGGATCATTGGTTGTGTGCTAAACTAAGTAAGTATGAGTTTTGGTTGAAGAATGTGGTTTTTATAAGGCATGTCATGTTTACATAAGGGATATTGGTGGAACCTAGGAAGGTTGAGGTAATGTTGAAGTGGGAGAAACCTATGAATGTAACTGAAATTCATAGTTTCCTTAGGTTAACATGACATTATAGAAGATTTATTAAAGGATTCTCAAATATAGTTATTCCAATGACCAGATTGACTCAGAAATAGATGAAGTGGGAATAGACTAAAGAGAGCTTCCAATAGTTAAAAATAAGGCTTACAATTGCTTTAGTGTTAACACTTCCTTCAGAGATTGAAGGATTTGTTATTTATAGTGATGCATCAAAGAAAGGTATGGGTTAGTATTGATGCAACATTGTAGGGTGATTGTTTATGCCTTAAGGTAGTTAAAGACTCATGAGGTCAATTATCTGGTGCATAACTTAGAGCTAGTTGTTATGGTGTTTGCTTAAACTAAGCAATATACTATCATCCAAGAAAAGAAAATATTTTTGCAAATGCCCTTAATCGCAAAAATAAGGTAGAGACTACTAAGTTGAATGATCCTAGTGAAAAGGAATTGTTGGAATTGAGAAAGATTAATGCTAAGATCGAAATTGGGCTTGAGGACTCTTAAATAACTTAATTAAAAGAAAGGTTGATGCTCTAGGATAAAGTGTTAAAAGCTCAACATAAAGATGTTAAAGTTGGTAAAGTTAGAGACAAATTGAAGTTAGGGATTGAAACTCCTTTCTAGATTTTAAAAGATAAAATGATATTAATGAGAAGACAAATGACAAATGTATCTACCTGAAAACAAGGCATTAAAAAAATAAGTATTACAAAAAGCCCTTGAGTCAAGGTTTGTTGTACACCCTATAAGTACTGAGATTTTATGAGACTTAAAGAGTTTGGCTAGTAGCTAAATATAAAAAAGCAAATAGTTGAATATGTGGCTAAATGTGAAATTTGTCAACAAGTAAAAGTAGAACATTAGAAGCTGGCAGGGCCTCAACAACTGTTAATGATGCCCAGTAGAAGTGGAAAGACATCACTATGGACTTTGTGTCAGGTTAGCCTAGAGGAAAGAAGGACAATAATGTGTTTGGGTGATAATAGACCGATTTACTAAATTTGCTCTTTTTTTACCTATAAAGATAACAGACTCAGTTGATAAATTGGCTAAACTAGAACGAAGTGGTAAGGTTACATGGGATACCAATGTCAATTGTTGATTGCGACCCCAAGTTCACATCTTGTTTATGGCTAAGTATACAACGTGCCTTAGGAACGAGATTGAATTTAAGCATTGCTTTTCACCCTCAAACAGATGAGTAATATGAAAGAACAATCCTGGTAACTCCTTAGAAAATACATATGAAATTATCTTACCATGAAAAGGTTCGCCAACTCATCATTTTCCTTCTTCACCTTCATCATAAACGCTAGATAAGCTTCACTCCCTTTCTTCATCATTTTCCTAATAGTCATAACCAAAATAACACAATTAATTATAACTTGTATTTCCCCTCTAAATATTACTCTCCTACCATCTTGTCCCTGGAGAATCATTATTTTTTATGAAACAATCCATCTAAGCCTTATTCATACCCAACCAATCCATCCTAGGATGACATCAAAATCATGTAATTTTAAAGGTATTAAGTCTACTATCATCTATCACCCATTTATATTCATCCTGATTTCCTTAAACACATGATCAATATTTACATTTTTTTCCTAAAAAATACTTGTATAAACGTTTTTTTCCTACCCCACATGGATTTTTTTCCTAATTTCTCAACAAGTTTATTTGGATCAAAGAAGCACATAACCCCATAATCAAATAACATATACGCAGGCAAGGAACATAATTGTAATGTACATGCCACTACGTTAAGGGCAATCCTAGCCTCCTCTTGTACCATATAAAATACCCTGCCCTAATTCCTAATACCTTATGCCATGTCACTTTAAGTACAAGGATAAGCCCTAATGTCGTTGGCCCCTGACTGTGCATGTCTAGTTAATATGTCCACAATAATCGACTACTACTAGCTCCAAGCCTGTTTTTGTTGTTGGCTTTGAATAAACTTAGTCCTTCAAGGGAAGTTCCTTCGAAAATTCCCTGGCCCTATAATAATAACACTTGCGGGTTAAATATGGGCAATCTTGCCATATTTGCTTTTCTCTACAAATATAGCACCGTCTTAAAGATGCAAACCAATCTTCTAGATGCTTTTACCTGGACTAGGCACACTATAGATAAATGATTGTCTTCTACTCTAAAGCTTCTTTGAGGGAACTACCCCTCGAGTTTGATTACCCTTCAATCAACTATATATCAACACTCTAAGTAGATCTTTCACCACATTGGCTCTACAACCAAGTAATAATTCACCGTCTTGGTTCCATAACCAAGTAATAATTTGTTGCTTTGGTTCCATGAACTAATAATAATTTCATCAATTTAGCACAATCATTCAGCCATTCATTATCATAGTCACATCATTTATACCTTTCTTTTTCTTTCTAACTTCCCAACATTATATCCCTCAAATCACATAACTTTTATCTTATACACCCCTTTTTTATTTTAACTTATAAATCCATGTTTAGATCTATTTTTTTAGTATGTGATATTGTTGTTATTATTTTAGATGCAATAAAGTTTTATGTTTAGGATTTCACTCTATTCTATGATTTAGCATGTATACACATGTTCATGTTCAATTAATTTTTACTTTGATGTGTTATGAATGTTAACATAATGATATAACTTAGCTTAGGAAGTGTTTTATCAAGTTTTATGACTAGTTTGGTTGTTGTTTTTGTTGTATCATTTATAAGGTTTAACTTTAGGTCTATATATTTTTTTTTTTGGTATGTTTCTTGGTCTTAACAAGCATTAGTTCATGTTTTTTAAACTTGAAAGATATGACAAATTAATGTTTTCAGATTGTTAGATTTCAAAGTATGTTATGAAGCTTGAATTAAGTACTATTACATTCATTTTCTGTTATTTGTTGATTATTTTCTTATGTTTGTTGAAGTGTGTTTGAGTGTGGGCTACTAGTTTTAGGTTTTATTGTTAAGTTTTTATGCTTTTTATGGGTTAAGATATGTTGTCAACTTTTTTGGGTTTAAAGAAGGCATTTATAGGTTTAGGCTTTGAACGTTCTTGAACCCAAATTTGGGTTTTCTTAGGTGTTGATATTTTAGCCTCTTTATTGAGCTTCGATTGAAGTTATAGCACACACATGACCATTTTACACCTTTATATGGTTTTTTAAAAGCTTATCTTAGGTCAATCAATCCCTAATGCTTTTGAATGTTAGGTTTAGGATTTTGTAATTATTAGGGTTGATTTGTTCATATCAAAGTTTATTTTAGTTGTTTGAAGCATGATTAATTTTTAGAGTTGTATGTTGCATCTTTCAGTGTTGATGTTTAATAAAATTTGATCTTAAATCGACTTCACATTTCTGGTTTTGATCTTGTATTCATCATGTTTTTTAGCTAGTTTCATGTTTTTTCTTCTTTCGATCTTTTTTTTTTATTTTGGGTTCTGTTTTTTGTTCTAGGCTTTGGGCCAGGAAGCCCAACTCATCTAGTTGGGCTGAGTCCATCAACTTAAGATCATGTTTGGCTAGATGAAATTTTAACAAAGGAAAAAACACTTTTTTAGTCCTTAAGGCAAGTTTGCCAAACATGGCCTCAAGGCATTTTTTAAGCCTATGATTTTTGGATAAGGGTATGTTTTCCAGACACATCTTACAAATTTTCCAACAATGTTTATTTTTTTATTTTTGTGTTATTTGCCAAACAAACCCCAAAAAAATTTTCAAAAAATTCTAAAAAATTCAATGACCATTTTAAACTTATTTTTAGATCCCTTACATGTTTTCCAACCATTTTATTTAATATTTGGTTGTAGACTTATACTATAAGATGCAATCCTCGTATTAAATATACCCATTTTTCTTTAAAAATTTCAAAAAATTACAAAAAAAAAATATGTTTTTATTTGTGTGTACATAGTCAAATCTCTTAAAAAATAAAAATAAAATAAAATTATATTTGCATAAATAATAATAAAAAAAAAATACAAGGCCTAATTTAGCATACTAAAAAATCACAAAAATAGTCTTTTTAATGAATTTTTGGATTTAGTAACCAGATTATTAAAGCAATGAGAACTTGGCCTACATTTCAAAAGCACCAAAAAATTATTTTGTTTTCTTTTAATATATAAGAATATGAACTTATGCGTAAGACGTATTCCCGATATTGAATTAAAAAAAGTCATTTTCTTTTATTTATATGTTTTGATATTAGAACGGCTAGGTTTTAACCTAATAAAATAATGATCTCCTTACCAAGGACTTTTCTTACATTTTAGACAGACCAATAATTAGAAAACACAACAATACCTTAGTTTATATGAGATAAATAAATAATGTAGATTATCCTAGGTAAGGTGTACTAGGGGTGATACGTCTTCCCTATACACAATCAGTCCTCTTATCTAGACTCTACGATTAGTTAGGGTTCCTAATAACCAAAATATTAGGTAATGACTCTATCCTCTTTTTACTAATAAGAAACAAGAATTTCTTGTTCTTCCCCCATCACCACTAAAATCCCGACCCGGGAGGACAATCTAGTTCTTTTCCCCATCACCATGTATATGCGCGACAGTGAGAGTGGAGTCATTTTCTTAATATTATATGTAGATGACATTATTGATAGGAATCAACATTCCTTTACTCTAATCAGTAAAAATCTGGTTGTCCGAAAATTTTTCATAAAATATATGAGAGAAACAACCTATATATTAGGAATAAAGATCTATAAAGATAGGTCTAGAAGGTTGTTTGGATTTTTCCAGTCTACATACATAGGCAAGATACTAAAATGGTTTAGCATGGGAGAATCTAAGAAAGGATACTTACCTATTTCACAAAGAATATGTCTCTCTAAATAAATGTTTTTTAAGACACAAATTGAGAGAGATAGGATAGAAAGGATTCCTTATGCTTTGGTTATAGGATCTATTATATATGTGATGCTATATACAAGACCAGATGTATCTTATGCTTTGAGCATAACGAGTATATACTAATTTAATCCAAATGAGAGTCATTGAAAGATAATTAAAAATATTCTTAAGTACTTAAAAAGAACAAAGAATCTCTTTCTAGTCTATAGAGGACATGAATTAGAAGTTCATGATTTTTCATATACTAGTTTTCAATCAGTTATTGATGACATCAAATCTCAGTCATGATATGTTTTTATTTTAAATGGTGGTGCTATGAGTTAGAAGAGTTCAAAATAAGAGACCACAACTGATTCTACAATTAAGGTCTAATATATCTTTACATTTGAGATGGCAAAAAAGGTGTTTAGATCAAGAAGTTTAACATTAAACTATGTGTGGTTCTAGCATTGTTGATCTAGTATCCTCACATTGTGCTAACAACGGAGCCAATGAATAAACAAAGAAATCAAGGTCTCATCAAAAACCCAAACATGTACTTTGGCAATTCCATTTGATTAGAAAAATCATAAAGCGGAAAGATGTAAATATAAAGCGATTATCTATTAAAGAGAATCTTGCAGATCCACTTACTAAGGCAGTGTCCCAACAGAAGCATAATCACCATATTGAGGGATATGATATTAGATACATGAATGATTGATTTTAGTATAAGTGGAAGATTATTAGAGAATATGTCTTGTAGCTAATCAGTTGGTTATACGTAACAATGAGATTTTCATTATTAAATTCTAGCATAATTGTGGTGAACATAAATTTATACGTTTCCACTTAATACCATAGAGCAGAACTTCTATGCCTATTAAACAGTTGCAAAGTTAGAAAAGAAAAATTTACAAAGCAACATATTTAATATTAGTCAATGTGTTTTATCTAGTTGTTAGTGAATATACCATGTAGCCAATCAGTTGGTTACACATAGCACTAATTTTATTTATGTAAAATACATTTATTATTAATAAAGGTTTTTTTTTATCTTTAATATCCTTTTATCTTTGATTAATAAATCTAATATTTAATTAATAAATTTAGAGCAAAGATAAAGTTCATGGGACAAAAATGTTTTTCAAATGAAATTATAAAGTTGTTATAATTATGAGATTCTTATTGCATCAAAGCATTGTTCTTAAATGTTTCTGGTCAAAACTCTATTAAGACTGGACATTAATTAAAGTTTTTGATATTGGTGCATATTATGTAACTTTCTTTATGAAAAAAAATAGTTTGTTGGGTTCTCAAATGTCATACACGTAGTGAAAACAATAAAACAAAATAGATAATAATAGTTTGTTGGAGTCTCCAAAAAGTTGATGTCTTCTCCTAAGTGTAGGAGTGTCGAAGTAATAAATAACCCGACAAGACCGGGGTCGAACCATATGGAGGTTAGTTGTATAAACTACAAATAAAAAAATAGATAATAATAGAAAAGGAGTTGAAGAGAGTTTTGAGATGTGATATTGATATAAGGATTAAACAAGGATAAAATAATTGTCAAGGTTAGAGGACTACTGGTATTTCAAACAAGTATAGTATAAACTCTTTTTATTACTCAACTGGAAACCACACACAAAGGAGGTTCCAATAGGATTATAAATTGTTCACATGATTACATTAGTTATCTTATTCGAATAATGCTAATACTTGTAAATGTTGTTAGGTATTCATGATTATAACTTATGTTAACAACAAATCAAGTTCCTTTCATAGCACACGTGTCGGTTATACCATACGGTTGAGTTATGAAAGTGCCAAGTATTTGTTGTACCAAGGATTATACAACATAAATCTAGATTAACCATTTAATAAGCAAATTATTAAAAATGAACAAGATAACAAATACAAAACATGTTAATATCAAACATTAAAGTCTTTGATGAGTTTATACTATACTTATTCTTACACCATTAGTGTAACCTTTTCACCTTGACATAATAGACTTAGCTAAACATGAAACATAAATAAACAAGATAAGAACATAAATAAGATATAAGTTAACTAAGTAAAGGAAAGGAAATGAAAAGCATAAACAAGAGATTAATATAAACAAAACTTAAGCATTACAAAAATATAAAAAGAGAGAGCAAGAACATGATCTTGATCTAAAACCCAAGATGCCTAAATGCATGGCAAATGCCTCCTTTTATAGGCTAAAATTCAGAACTATTGATTTGATGACTAATTGTTGAGTGGGTGGCCACATCTTGACTTAGTGACAATCCTTATCTTCTTGTCTGAACAAAACATCATTGCAAACGTCATAATTTGAGCAGATAGTCCTCATGAAAGTTCTAGTAAATTGTCTCAGCTTTCCATCATAAAATGAATCGGTGCATTTGGACTTCTAGAACTTGAGATATGGGCTGAACAGTATCTATGCTGCAGGATAGATTCTAACTTCTCCGTTGTTGCTATAATTTGAACTTGAAAACGGCTTTTTTGAATCTTGGACTCTCATGAAAGTTTTAGGCCTATGTCTTAGCTTTCCATCCATATAGACCAGACCTAAATCCAAGCTCTACAACTCCAGATATGATCCAATAACCGGATAGTGTTCTAGTTTAGACTGAACCAACATATCTTTTCTAAGCTTAGCCCTCTTTTTATCTTCTCAATTTCAGTAATTAAACTCATCAATCAATCCTTTGATTTATGTGATAGGCCTACATTTAAGATGAACATTTACCATAAATTAAAGATATCTTATAGTATCAGACTTGTTATTATAAAACATGATTTAGTTAAGGAGTTTTTGATACTTCAAGTGCAAAATGATGATATAAAACCTTGATAAAAATGCACTTTTAAGTACTAATCAAGAATCGACCAAAAACATTTTAGGAACACTACTTTGATACAATAAGAATCTCATAATTATATCAATTTTATAATTTTCTTTGTAAAGTATTTTTGTCTCATGAACTTTATCTTTACTTTAGATTCATAAATCAAATATTAAATTTATTAATATAATATTATATGAATATTAAAGATAAATTAAGCCTCTATTAATAATAAGTATGTATTTATATGAATATAATAATACCACATGTAAACCAGTCGATTGCGTACAAGGCATATTAAACTAGCAATCTCTCATTTGCACTAAAGTCAATCGCTCATATATCTAATATCATATTGCTCAATATAACATTAATGCTTTTGTATGGATAGTGATAATAAAAGGATCTTCTAGATTCTCTTCGGTGGGTACTCGCTCTATCTTTATATCTTTCATTTCATTAATTTATCAAATCAAATGGAATTTTTAAGTACTTATTTAGATCAATGATAAGACCTTGATTCCTTTGCTTATGCAATGGCTTTATTATTATCATAGTACAGGGCAACTGGATCAACAATGCTAGCAATCAACCTAGTTCATTAATGAACTTCTTGATCCAAACTTCTTCATTTCCTCAAATATAGAGGTGCACTCTTATTAAGTTATAGAATCAATTGTGCTCTCTTAGATGGAACTCTTTCAACTCAAACCATTACCATTTAGAATAAAAACATATGTTGATTGATATTCATTATTTTTCCAACATTTCATTGAAAAAATCTTAATTCAAACAATTTTGAACTTCTAGTTTATCTTATCCATTGATGGATCCTATAGTTGTATAGGATATGATTTCCATCATATCTCTCTCAATCTGTGTTTTAGAAAACATGTCTTTGGAGGGAGAAATTCCATGCAAAATAGATAAAAATCCAATCTTAGATTCTTTCATGCTAAGCTATTTTAGCATGAGTCTATATGCATGGATTGGGACAATCTAAGAAACCTTTTAAATTTATCTCTATAGATCTCTATATCCAATATATAGGTTGTTTCTTCCAATTTCTTTATGAAGAAATTCTTGGACAACCAAAACATTACTGATTAAAGTAAAGATATGTAATTTGTTAACAATAATATGTCATTTATATATAATATTAGGAAAACAACATCACTCTCACTAACCTTTTATAAACACAAGGTTAATTCATATTTTTTTGATGAAATCAAATTTGTTGATCATACCATCAAAATTGGATATTCCTACTCCTTAAAACTTGCATTATACATTTATACATTGTCTTTCATGTTAGTCTCTCTCTTAAAGGCCTACTTAGATCCACTAGGTTTTATCCCTTCAGGTGGATCAACCAAATTCAAAACTTGGTTAGTACATGAAGCTCATAGCTTCAAGTCATTTCTTGGAATAAATATCATATATTACTTCTAAATAATTTGTAGGATCATCAATTATAAGCAACATGTCATTCACAACTTCCATGAAAGGTCCTTATCTCATTGATGTATGACATGTTCCATATATTTAGAGAGATTTTATGTTTCTTAAGGTTCAGGCTAAACATCCAATGTTTTAGCCTTGAAATATATTTCATCTGGATATGGTGTTTTAATAGGTGAATAGAATCTCATTCTATTTTAGACAATCCTTGAAATATTTGGTCAAATATTAACCACCTCAATCCAATCAAAGTTTATTAATACTTATTCCAATATGTATTTCAATTTTATTGCAGTTTATATTGAACCTAGGCATATTAGATTCAGGTATATACAAATCATTTGTATAATTACCGAATCCACAAAAACATCATTATTATAAAAGAACATTATTTGTCCTCAATAATAAATTTAAATCCATTTAATACTAAATAAAATGGAAACATTGTCTTGAAATACTAGAACAAAATAATAATTATAAGGTTCTAGTATCATCTTATTATGAAAACAAAATAACTAGTTCTCACAACTAATGCAACAATTCTTGCTTCATTACTGAGTTGTAGATTCACTTTGTCTTTAACTAATCTTCTACTTTTTTTTTTATTCCTACATGCAATTGCAAATGTAAAAACTACATTCGGTATCCAACACTCAAGAACTACAATGCAAAGTAGTAAGATAGTTTTCAATTATAAACATACTTGAAGTAGAAGCTTATTTGCCTTCACAATTGTAATGTATTTCTTGCAATTCCTTCTTCAATGTCCTTCTTTGCCGTAACGATGACAAGTGTCCTTGTTTTTCTTGATGCTCTAAGTAGGTTTATTTACTTAAGAGACAACACCCTTGTTCTTCTTATCATTCTTCTTGGACATTCTAGAAGACTGAACTACAAAAACTAGGCATTTTTCCTCCTTAAAGGCCCTTTTAACCGTCCTAAACATATCAAGAAATTTTGACAATGGACTATCCAACTTGTTTATGTGATAGTTCATAATGAATTGTGAAAAGTTTTGGGGTAATGACTATAAGACCAAATCTTAACTCATGGTCCATGACAAAACCCAATATAGCTAATAATTTTCAAAAAATAGTGTTCACTGAAGAACCCTCTGTCATCTTGTAGTGGAACAATTCCTTAAAGGTTTCATGCCTCTCACTCCTACTAGCCTGCTCAAACAATTCTTTGACATGCATAATCATATTATAGGCATCCATATTTTCATGTTGCCTTTGAAGTTTAGGTGACAAACGAAAGGTGTCAATCATGTGTTTTCTACATGCTTTCATCCATGCATAATCATTAAATCCATCATCCATATTCAAACGATCATCAAGTAGTCTCACGGCAGGAGTAACCTGTCGTTTTAAAATTTATGTCTAAAATATCTTGTGTGATTCTTTTAGGTAAACAGGAATGCAAGAAATTAAAAAACAATTGAAAGTATAAGAAGGTTTAAACTCCCATTCAAAAAGGACAAGTATAAGAAGAAGAAAACTTACAGTAAAAAAGGAACTAAAAGTATACTTCATTTAGAAACAAAGCAATTATGTAGCTGATTTACTAGGCTGATTATTTTGCAATTTCCTCCCTAAAAAATATTACCCATTAAGGACTTATTCTATAAGTGTTGATTAAATTTTATCAATTTTTTTTCTTAATCTTTTTGTTACAGCATAAAGGATTATCTGTCAGTTGAATAAAGAGGATTGTAACAGAGTAAAAAGAACTAACAATTAGCAGCATGTTTTGTAGATGGAGGAATTAATTCACACGTGATGTTAGTTGTTAGCAAAGCAATTAGTAGTTAGTAGTTAACAACAGAACTTTAGCTAGTTAGTTGAATGAGAAAAAAGTATTGTATAAATATTGGTGTAGCAAATCCTTGAAACTCAAGTAAATTCTGATGAACAAATTACAGAATTTTGCAAAAACACTTTTCATTAATTTCTCTCTTTTTTCTAGTAAATTGCAAGGATTCTCCTTATAATTGTTATTATAGCCTCTTTTAAGGTAAAAAAAGGTTACAAACAACATTAAACATGGTGGAAAACAATAAGATCGAAGTTATTAAAGAACATGGAAGGAAATTGGATGAGCAGCTTCAACAATTACAAGCATCAGCAGAGGAGCATAAAAGAAATTTGATCAAGTCAATGCACAGTTGGGGGAGATCTTGGCGATTCTGAAAACCATCTTAGAAAGTCAAGAGGTTGAAAAAACTAACACAAGTCCTGGAGAATTGATTCCAAATCAGATGATGAACTAGCAAGAGAATAGAATTTTGGGTCAAATATATGATGTAATAGGAGTTCAAGATGGATCACAAATAAGACATAATGCAATTACACCTTGAATTGATCTACCAAATTTTTATGGAGAGAATCTTAGAAGCTGGATATGTAAATGCAAGAAGTTTTTTAGGTTAAACTATATTCTAGTTCAATAATGGGTAAAGGTAACATTGTTTTACCTAAATGGCAAGGCAAATTTGGTATAAGGCTTCTTGTTTAGGGATGAGACTCTAGCAAGTTGGAAGGAATTTTTGAGAGCCTTATACATCAGATTTGGGAATTAAAAGGATGTTGTTAAGGAATTTAACATGTTAACACAAGATCAAGGAGTGGATGGATATGTTAAAAGACTTGAAGAACTCAAATTTTTAATAAATGTTCATTCTCTTTTAGAATCATATTACATTTTAAGTTTCATTAGTGGATTGAGGAAAGATGTAAAACCAATTTTGAAGATCCATAAGCCTATTATATTGGTACAAGCCTTTAAACAAGCTAAGTGGCAAGAGGAGTCCAATATTGCAATAGCCAAGAAAGGCATATTCTTGTAGAAAGGCAATCTAGTTAACAACAATGAAAAGGCAAAGTTACACATGATAGCAGGTTGTGATAAGTAGAAGGATGAATTCGTGGTTGTAGTAGAATGAGATATTAGTGGATTGCTAAATGAAGGTGAGAAGATTAAGGAGTATAGTATGCCATTGAATGCATTGGCTGAGAGTTATGTTAATAATACTATTAGGACTCTGGGTTGCTATCAAGGAAAAAATTTGATAATCTTGATTTATAGTGAGAGAACTAATAGTTTCATTGATGAATTGGTTATAAAAGAGATTAAAGCAATAATTAGAAAAGCTATTATCTTGGAAATAATTATAGCAAATGGTAGCACAATGAGGTGTGACAATCACAGTCCTGGTTTTATTTGATTCATGCAGAGCTATGAATTTAAGGTTGATTTGATAATTCTAAAGCTAAGAAGATATGACATGGTATTTGGCATGGATTGGTTAAGGTGTTACTCTTCTATATTATTTAATTTCATCAAGATGAAATTATCCCTCATTAAATGAGGAATGATGATTGAAGTAAAAGGTATTATGGAGGAATCCAGCTTACAAATTGTTACAGCATAAAGGATTAGTAAAGGCTAGAAGGAGATATTATATGGTTTTGTGGGTTAGTTTTTTTCCATTGAAATTACAGAAATGACAAGTAAAAAGGAATTAAAGCCATAAGTAAGAGAACTATTGGAAGAGTTTTAGTATATGTTTAAAGAACCTAAACAATTTCCACATGTAAGAAGCTTAAACCACAAGTTTCCTCTAATTCTTGGAGCACGACCTGTCAACATTAGACCATCTAAGAGTTCTTTCATGCACAAGAAGGTAATTGAGAAACTTGTTAAAGAGATGTTATATAGAGGATTATTCCAAAATAGTTACAATCTTTTTGCTTCTCCAGTTTTACTAGTAAAGAAGTAGGACAACATATGCAGGTTTTATATTGACTATAGGTAGTTAAATAACCTGACTTTGAAGAACAAGTTTCCAATACCGCTCGTAGATGATTTGAAGGATGAGTTATGTGAGTTATAATTTTTTTCTAAGTTGGATATGAGATCAGGCTATCACCAAGTAAAAATGTTTGAAGAAAACATTGTAAAAATAGCTTTCAAAAATCACCAAGGCCACTATGAATTTAAGGTAATGCTTTTTGGCTTAACAAATGCCCCCAACACATTTCAAGCCTTAATGAATAATGTACTAGAACTTTATTGTGGCTTAGATATCAAATCCTCTATAAAGTAGGGAAGAAAAATGTTGTAGTTGATGCGTTGTCAAGAAGAGTAGATAGAGAATTGAGAGCAATCACAACTATGTTTCCAACTTTACAGGAAAGCATTATGGAAACTTATAAGGATGATCCTTTCATACAAAATATCATTGCTAAAAAAATGGTTAACTCAGGTGGTTGGCCTAATTATTCTTTTTCAGAAGAACTATTAAAACTTAAAAATAGAGTGGTGATTGGTTTTGAGGGCAATATAAAAAAAAGATTGGTAATGGAAGCTAATAACTCTTATATTGGGGCATGTTTACATCCAAAATTCATACAAAAGACTGAAGGTTGTGTTCTATTGGCCTAAAAAGAAGAAAATGGTGGAAAAAGGGGTGAAGGAAAGTGACATTTGTAAACAAACTAAGTTAGGATGAATAACATATCCAGGGTTGTTACAACCTCTTTCAATTTTAGAATGAGTATGGAGAGATATCACAATGAACTTCATAGAAGGTTTATCCAAGTCAGAAGATGAAGATACCACACTAATAATGGTAGATAGATTTACAAAGTATATAGACATTTCATTGTTATTTCTCATCTTTCAACAACTCAAGATGTGGTAATGGTGTTCTCGGATCACCTCTACAAGCTTCATGGTTACCAGCAACTATTGTGACTGACAAGGATAGAGTTTTCACAAGTCTTTTTTGGAAAGAGTTATTCAAGAAGCTAAGAGCCAAGTTACTTACGAGTTTTGCTTACCATCTTTAAATTGATGGTTAAAATAAGAGTGTGAATCAATGTCTAAAAACCTATCTTAGGTTTATAACAACACATACTCCAAGGAAATGGCATTAATAGTTGTTTATTGCTCAGTGATGGTACAATACAAGTTTCCATTCAAGAATAAATATGTCTTCTTTTTAGACACTACTTAGGTATCTACTATCTTTATCTTGTCTCACTTTGTCTGTCCAAAAAATCACAATGTTTCTTTTCATTTGATGAAATAGTCCACTAACATCCTTCATAATCTGAAATTTGCTCATTTCATTGTCAACCCTAGAACAAACATTGGAATCTCAAGGAATTACCCCTACCGAAATTAAAGGTACTTTTGTTAGGTCTTAATGATTTGAATTAGTATTTACTTTTGTAATGAACTTGCTTTTTGGCAAATTGCTGGATGAACTACAAGAACATATTAAAGACTACTTTATCTATATAACTACTTTATATGTCTAAGTTTAGGCAATATAGGCAGTGAAATTGATGCTTTGATTTATATCCCAAAATCGATGTCCTTTATACCATTGATGTTAATAACGTTAAAAAGTGGTTCTTTGCTCATGGAATTGAATTTGATTCATTTGTGAGGTTTCTTTGGTTGATATGTATGTAAAGGTTAAGAAATTATAGTCAACTTTTAAAATTGTTTGATGAAAGTCCTCAAAGATTTTTTAATTTTTGGCAAAGTTGTAATATTAATATTAGAATTAAATAAAAAA